>OKUW01000909.1_pt1 | contig 9564 bp, 8 predicted proteins | sample 1606771 | NCBI WGS metagenome assembly OKUW01 (sample SAMEA3882553, study PRJEB24775) | human gut metagenome | biome: human-associated habitat; feature: intestine environment; material: feces | place: Netherlands | collected 2009/2010 | reverse complement strand
AGTATAATCACTACAAGAATTACAAATGTGTGTGGCGTTTTCCATTTTTTCTTTTCTTTCGCCTGTGTCTGCATATGTATAAATCCTTTCTTAAAATAACTTAATTCCTCACTTATTGTCATATATTTTCAATACTATAAATGAACAAATTCAAAATATTGTACGATTATGTCCGCATCAGAAAACCGATTTTCTTAATCTATTAAAATATATTTGAGGTACAAACAAAAACAAAGTATTTTTGTGCATTTTTCTTTATCTGCTCATTTATAGTTCAATACCTAAATTTAAGAATACCTAAGTCCTGACTGCTGTTTAATATAAACTTCGTTCTATAAATAGTAAGTCTGAAATAGTAAACAAATGAGAAATATCGTTAATTAATATGATTTATTTTAATATATATACAGATAAAAGTTAAATTGTATGTTTTTATCAGAAGTATAAATTTTTTTTATACCTTTAAATTAATCTATTTTAATCTATAAATGACTAAATTTAAAATATTACACAGATATGTCCGAGTTAGAAAAAACAAATTTTTCATAACTTATTGAAATGTATTTGATGTACAAACAAAACAAATTATTTTTCTGTATGTTTATAGTTTTATAATAATTATTATACTTTTCTATATCGGCTGTTTTTTATATATTAATATGCGTAACCTCCTTCGTAAGCCTTATCCACTCCATAAGCTCACTGCGATGTTCATCTCCTTTGCGGAAAGCTGCTGAAAAAGGAATTCTTAGTGCAGGGTCGCCGACCTGTAACACCACTGAATTAGGCGATAACCTCATAGTTGAAAGGTAGCTGTTAAGTGTAAATGCAATGCCATACCCCTGCTCGGCAAGACGTATTCCGGCATCTATGCTACTTATTTTATATGTAAGCTCTGGCAGTACATCTGCATATAAAAGAGCATCCTCTTCAAGCTGCCTTATACTCTGGTTACTGTGCTGTAAAATAAACCGCTCCGTACTGACATAGGAAAGGTCAAGCCAGGGATACAGACACGATTTAATATTTTTAGCACACCCCACTGCCTTGTGTGACTTTGGAAGAATAGCAACAAGGCAGTCTTCATATATAGTTTCATATGACAGACGTGTATTGCTCACACTGTTGTAACCAAAAAACATATCAATATCGCCGCTGATAAGCTTCTCTTCAAGGTCAGATAAATGCCCATCAATAGTATACACAACTGACTGCGGATACAGCTTATTGAATTCCGTCATAACAGAGGGAAACAAAGCCTCCACCTGCCTTACCATATATCCAATCTTTAACTTAATTGCAACATTTTTTCCTATATCAATCATACGGTCTTCAAGCTCGAAACACTTCATAGTTATCTCTCTTGCTGACTTCACAAACTCCTCACCGGCATATGTAAGAACCATTTTTCTGCCTTTTCTTTCAAAAAGCTGAATTCCAAGCGAGCTTTCAAGGCGCTTAAGCTGGATACTAAGCGCTGGCTGTGATAAAAATAAAGCATTTGCAGCCTTAGTCAGATTGCCATAATTCGCAATAGTAAGAACGTATTGCATATCTTTTTCTGTTATCATATATATATCAATCCTTCCATAATTCTATTAACCATTATATCGTTTATATTTATATTATTCAGGATGATTTTACAATAACGGGGCATATCCTTCAATATCCCAACATATTTTTATCTATGATTTAACTTTTAATAATTATGCTTGTTACTGAATAGCCTTGGCTTCCTTTTTATTACCAACAAACTGTAATACTGCCACAATAGCAATTCCAATAACAAATGCGATAATATTAAAATTATTTATAGATAATGCTGGAACACATATATAAACTTTTTATCTGTACTCAATAATCTCCGTCAACTTTTTCCTAGGTCTTTGCAGCTGAGCTTCAGCAGGGCTTCCCTTTTTCATACATTAAACAAAGACGAAACAGCAGAGTAAGTTCCCTGTGTTCCGTCTTTATTCTAAAATTTATTAAGATACTTAACAAGCATATCTATAGTCTTTATACTCTCTGGCAGAAATGGCTCAAACACACTGAACGCGTGTGTAAGTCTTTTATCCTTTGGAAAATCTATAAGCTCACATTCTTTGCCTGCCTTTGAAAGTGCATTTTCAAAATTTAATGTATACTTTCTTAAGTAATCATTGTGACTTGTCACAAGCCATACAGGTGCAAGCGACTCTATAAGTTCCTTATTCTCCGGGTTCACATACTTACCAAATGCTGACTTCCTATAATTCTTTCCGTATAAATACTTTGGAAGAAACATTCCTATCTTATCAAACTTCGTTGTATAAAACATTCCACTTATAAGCCCAATCGCATTAATATGTAAGTCCGAAGGCTTAACGCCTGCTGCCCTTGCCATCTCATAATTATTCTGAATTGCATTTGTATACATTATAAGACATGCTCCACCGCTGTCACCAACCATATATACATGTGACTCATCGCCGCCATCCGACTTGATACGCCCCTTTATATAATCCATCCCCATAAACACATCTTTAAACTGGTCATATATCATACAATCAGGAATAAGACGATATTCTATGCTGTATACAAGAAATCCTTTCTTACACAACAAAGAACAAAAATACTTATTAAAACCTTTGTTACCAATAATCAGACCACCGCCATGGACATTGATTATCACAGGAAGAACTTCTCCCTCTCTGTCCTTTGGACGATATATGTCAAGCTGGTGCGAAGGATTGCCATCATTAGTATACGCAATATTCTCTGTATATTCTACACCTTCAGGCATTGTAAGCTTCTTGTCCCTTTCAATACAGGACTTATCGAAATCGCTTCTCTGCTTGTAGAACTGTTTTTCCATTATATTTGCCATTGTATTCCTCACGTATTAATCATAGTGTTGCCTATTATCTTAGCCGATTATCGTCAGGATATCAATAAATATTTTTACATAATTGGGAAATTTTTACATTTTAATTGTGATTGTATTTTATTTGCATTATTAACACACATATACTTAAATATTAATTATTTCTTCCATATATTTAGAAATTCTTTTACTAATACTTCATCACGTTTATTTTTACATTTATTCATAAGTAGTTTTTCATCCGAAAGCATATCCAATGTATGATATTCTCCAAATCTTATATTTAATCGAAAAATATACTTAAGCAATTCTTCATCTGCATATATCCCCGCTGCTTCAAGCATTTTTATTATGCCGGACTTTTCTCTAAGTTCTGCTTGTTCACTTAAATAAATAACATCTTTTTTCTTTGTTTTTTTATCTTCCCTTATAATTTTATTTATTTCATAACGCTTTGACAAATTACAAAAAAACAAATTCTTTTCCCTATCCGTCTGATATGTTGTCATAAACGAATTACAATGGTAAACATTTTTTCTATCTTCTGACTTTATTAACCCTAAGTGCAAAATTGCTTTACCACTCTCATGCACCATTAAATAATCACAGTCAAACGCTGTATCAGTATTTACATTTTTTTCATAAATATATAATTTTGAATAAGACTGAAACATCTCACCAAGTAAGTGAAGATTATTTAACTTACGATAAATAATTTCCAAAATCTGTCGCTGTTTTTCCTCTGTTCTGTAATATTTCCTCACTAACCTATCTATTGACTCATGTGTTATACGCTTTTTCTTGATTGAATACACACCAAAATCCCCTGTAAACTGATTAGGTCTGCCTATATACTGTAATCCCATTAAATGTGGTATTTTTAACTCTGAATTGGTAAGGTGCAATACACGCTTTTGAGTATAGATATAATAATCATACTTGCATAACACCTCTTTTGTTTTTTGAAAAATATCTATAAGTGACTGCACTACTATATTCCTTTCACATCCCACTAATTTTACGCTGTATAAAGAAAATGCCTGGGCTGTTAGGCTCAGGCGTAAATTTCTTTTGAATTGCAATTCTGGGAGCAGTCCTATGTTAATTCCATAGGCAGAGACGACCTTTGTATTTCTATTGCCCGCAAAGTCGGGACGGATAGCTCCTCTCTATCACCGCAAAAGCTCTAACGCTTTTCATTACTCATAATTTAACATATCAACTATTCGTTGTCAATCAATTTTTCCTCCTCATACGCCTTCTGCGCAATCCTATCATATTGCACATACATTTTCTGCACTTCATTTTCCAGAAGATAATAATGCTTAATGTATGGAATAAGAAGCACAATTATTAAAAGCGCAAGAATTAGTAACGGAAAACTAAGTGTACTATCAAGCGCCCCGACTATCACATAAGCACATACCGTAAGAAGTTCAAGCACTGCAAATGTCACGGTTACTATTAAATGCACTAATCTTGCATGCTGAAAAAACGCCACCTGCGTAATATGTTCCTGCTTTATATATTTCCAGTCAGACTGTTTGTCTGATGCTAATAAAAAATCAATATATTTTCTGTATGTTAAAATGCGTTTTTTCATAATTTATTTTTAATCCTTTCAGTTCATAACTGTTCGTTAATCCGCACCAAAAAGTAAATATCTGCTTCTCTCACTCTCAATCCACTCCACAAGCCTATCCATTCCCTCACCTGTCTTGGCACTTATTGGCATAATAATTGCATTAGGATTAAGCTCTTTAACATACTTCATGAACTTCTGCATATCAAAGTCAAATGCTTCAAGAGTGTCTATTTTATTCACAAGAATAACATCGCACACAGAAAACATAAGCGGATACTTAAGAGGCTTGTCATCACCTTCCGGAACCGACAATATCATAATATTACGGTGTGCTCCTGTATCAAATTCAGCCGGACAGACAAGATTACCAATATTCTCAAGAAACAGTATATCAATATCATCAACACCATATTCACGGATTGCATCTGCGGTCATCGTAGCATCAATATGACACAGACCTCCATTGTGAATCTGCATAGTCTTTACACCTGTTGCATCGGCAACCCTTCTTGCATCTATATCCGACTCAATATCAACATCCATCTCACCAATTCTTACATCATCCTTAATCATATTGATAAGTCTTGACAACATAGTAGTCTTGCCACTTCCCGGTGATGACATAATATTAACAAAAAACACCTTCTTATCATTTAACATACGGCGTGTTTCTTCCGCCTGATTATCATTCTGTGAATAAACACTTTCATTTAACTTAATAACTCTGACTTCTGCCATTTTAATCTCCATTTCTATATTCTAATATTATATATTCATTTTAGGTTGAGAATTTCATACATAAGAACTATATTTTCTAATTATGCAATTAATGTCCATCCAATAAAACATTTTATTATGTTCATGTAAATATATCTCCAGATTTTGCTCATGTACCAGAATACACTTCAAATTATTTTACCTTATTAATCATATATACCTGTCATTCTTAGAAGAAAAGCTTACCAGCCCAAATGATAACGCAAAAAGTATAATTACAAATACCGCAAAGTAAAGTCCGCCTATAGAATATTCCATAGTCGCTATAAAGTCGTATGCACCATGTAAAAGTGCTGGCACTATAATACTGCATATTCTGAATATCTTAGAACTGAATAACCTTCCACGATTATACTGCTTTCTTGCAAGACCATAGAACACGCCCATAAACACACCAAAACAGGCATGTCCCGGAATAGCAGTTACAGCTCTTACAATAGCAGTTGAAAAGCCATATGATAATACATAGTTAATATTTTCCCAGAGTGCAAAGCCAAGCGACACAAATACTGCATACACCACTCCATCATACTGACAGTTGAACTCAGCATTGTCCCAGGTACGCTTTTTTAAGAATATATACTTTGAACTTTCCTCTGCTATCGCAACAATAACAAAATAAAGAATTATCTGATACAGCAATGTATTTTCGGGAACAAAGCATGATAAAATCCATTCCCCTATTTTTTCCTCAATTAAGGCAATAATGGTGGATAGAATTCCCGCAATAACTAGCTGTCTTAAAAGGTAGACGCTTTCCTTTTCCATTCTGTCTGCTCTGTATACTTTAATCATAAGGAATACCGCGGGAATAACTGCTGCTAATATTAATATCCAGTTATACATCATTATAGGTTCTAATAAAAAATAAAACATATATCCACTCCTTATCGTGTAATATCTAAAAACAAACCTTTTAATAGCCTTACCAGCTCTTTATCACGCCATCCACACAATATCATTTTTAAATATCTATAACTTCATAATATAACTATAGTTCAAAGCATTTACAAATTCAACATTTGATTTAATACATTTCTAACAATTACACCTCATAAGTATATATTTCACACTTTCTATTAATAAGCCCCTTTTTAAATACCATAACATGCTCCTTATATGTAATCGAGTCCTTTGAATACATAAATGGCTCTTCCTTATATAGCAGGCACTCATATCCTTCTTTCTTATACATATTCATAGCATTAAGAGCCTTCTTATGAACCTTCTCATACTGGGCTTCCTCATCACTGTCAAACTGCCTGTTTACATACTTATCAGCCTCATTCCGCACATCCATAATAATCTTATCTATGAACCTGCTATGTGCTTTTCTATGAAGCATAGCGGCAATAATATTGCACTTAAATATGTCCGGTTTTTTCATATAACTCTGAGGCATACCCGCCATACGCTTATCGCCAACACTCTCTGCTGTTTCTATAAGATAATCAACCGCCTCAGAATATATAGCATCAGGATATGGCACATAATATGCATCCGGAACTGACTTATACTTCTTAATCGGTGGAAAGTCGGCAAGCTGCATAAATATAATCTCTTTCTTAGTACATGCACTGCTTCCCAGATACCTGTACTTATCCCTCACATCCGCAAGCTGATACTCAAGCTGCCTTAAATACTCATATCCCTTAACCCAGAAATGTCCCATACATCCATAATTAAAATAATTAGTCTTCATACTAAGATTACTAAATCTTATTGTAAATATATTCTCTCCGTCCTGATTAACTATAAGCATATATCCATCTTCAAGCTTCTCTATTCCTGCTATCTGGTCACATTCAATGTCCTTATATTCCCCTGTCATCACTGACTGTTCAAATACAAAATAGCTCTCAACCGAATCATTCATAAGGTAAGCCGCATATATATCACTTTCACCTTCCATATAAATAGGCTCAAATATACTAAGCTCAAACACCTGTGCAAGCTTTACAAACTCTTCCGGCATATCCCTTGTCAGTCCGTCAAGATATTCCATATAATACTCTATATTATTAATCATCATTAAACCCACATCTGTTACTTATATAATAATGTCAGGATTAAAACATATTAGTTCCTAACCAATGTAAGAGATTTACCGATTTTTTAATTTTTACTATTCTTGTAAATCTCAGACTCTTATAATATTATTATCAATTTCAAATAAAAAATCAAGAAGTCCGCATATTCTGCGGACTCCCTAAAAAAGCTATAATAGTTACACTTAACTATAACTACTCACTGTAATTCTTACTTACATAATCCTTAATCTCACTACTGTCCTCTGGCATTCTACAGCCAACAATATAATTGCCCTCATCATTAGAACACCTTATTATGCAGCCCTGAATTTCTTTTCCTTTCACAACATCGAAGTTATCTATTCTGATAGCAATATTCTGACCCTTCATAGTTTCAAATGCTGCATCATTAACTGAAAATGCGAAACCATTAGCACTGATATTTACCATACGTCCATAATATGTTATATCTGTACCGTCAACGCCTATTGTACAGCTATTGTTAAGTGGCATTCTTGGATACTTTCTTCTGTTATATACCTGTGGATTAGCATCAATAGTAAGCTTGAACTCTCCCTTTTCACCTGCATTAACATTGTGAATTGTTATATCATTCCAGCAATATAATACATTATCTACAACAGCATTAAATGAACACTTAAGATTTTTTCTCTTGTCATTAAATGCTGCTCTGTTGTTAAGATTTATGTATACATTATTGTCTTTTCTATCAACAACCTCACCTGTATATTCTTCCTTGGCATTAGCCTGTCCGTCAATAACCATTCTGAACTTCATTCCACTCTTTATATCCTGAACATTCATAAATCCGCCAATACCAAGTTCTTCCATAAGCTCGCCAACAACAGCTTCAATATCCATTGCACTTCTGTCACTAGCCTCATACTTGCTAAGCATAGTCTTAGTTGTCTGCTCTGCATTGTTAATACTTTCAGTCATTATCTGCATTACTTCGCCAACCTGATTCATATTAGCAGCAAGTGTTTCATTAGAATTCTCAACCTGTTTAACCGCACTGTCAACAATCTTTATGTTATCACCAAGACTTGTTGCATCATTTGTTATGTCTTCTACTGACTTATTAACCGTTGATACCTTTTCAATATTAAGCTGGATAAGCTCAACCGTCTCAGTAATTGACTCAAGCATTTCATCTGATGTTGCCTCAAGATGAGAAAGTGCTTCCATAATACTGTTAGAAGAGTCTTGAGTTCCACTGCTTAAGCTTCTTATCTGGTCAGCAACAACAGCAAAACCCTTTCCTGCCTCTCCAGCTCTTGCAGCCTCTATTGAAGCATTAAGTGCAAGAAGATTTGTCTGTGATGTAATACCCTCAATAGTGCTTGTTTCCTGCTTAACATTTTCAAATTCTTTCTTAAATGTCTCAAGAATAGTCTCAATCTTGCCTGATAATGCTGACATTCTGTTAGTAATATCAACAACCTCTGTAAGTTCACCGGCACTCAAGTTAGCGTGCTCAACTGACTTTTCAATAAGCTTTGAGAACTCCTCCATAAGTTCAGATACATCCTTGACCTGAGTATCAATAACATTTGTCATCTCTATTGAGGAAACTGTCTTGTCATTAAGGACATCGTTGTTATCCGAAAGCGTTCCCATATCCTTAACTACATTGTTAGCTCCCTCTTTATTCTCATCTGCAAGCTCTCTTACAACTGTAACACCATCAACAATCGAATTACTTGCCTCTTTAACCTGTTCAACTGTCTGTACAACCTGCGCCAGCTCCGCCTCTATGGATGCCGTCAGCGCACCATCCGACTCAACCAGATGCTTTATCGCCATATTAGTACAGGCATAGCAGCATAATACAATCGCAAACTGAAGCGCACACTCTTCACTTGCAACAAAGTCCATCATTCCTTTTGCAGTACCTTTGTATATATTACTGCTAATCAGCACAAATAATGTAAACCACATGATTGTCTTAATAAACTTAGGGTCTTTATACAATATAAGAATTGATAATAATGGAAGAATAAATATATACGAAATCTTATCAAGTACTGTCCATGCTATAACAGCGTAGAATAAAAGATAACCTATACCAAGCACCCACTTATACTCTTTGGATGCTCCACCCTTAATCGCAGCTACTATATGTCCTCCTATATATGTAACCCAGCCTACTATTTCCATGGCTATCCGTGATCTGGAGATTGAATTCGGGATCAGCCTTTTTTCCAGAAAAGGAAATCAGCTGAGTCTGACCCAGGAGGGAGAGTCCTTCTACCAAAAAGCTACCTATATCCTTCAATATTGTAATG
>OKUW01000907.1_pt1 | contig 9578 bp, 6 predicted proteins | sample 1606771 | NCBI WGS metagenome assembly OKUW01 (sample SAMEA3882553, study PRJEB24775) | human gut metagenome | biome: human-associated habitat; feature: intestine environment; material: feces | place: Netherlands | collected 2009/2010 | reverse complement strand
AGCGTAAACTACCCCGGTTTGAAGAGTAGCCCGTTCCACGATTTGGCCAAGAAGTATCTGACCAACGGTTTCGGCGGCGTACTGACCTTCCGCGTCAAAGGATCGGCCGAACAAGCCTCCTCGCTGCTCAACCACCTGGAGATCATCAGCCACCTGGCCAACGTGGGCGACACCCGGAGTCTCTTGGTACACCCCGCTTCGACGACGCACTCCCAGCTCAACGAACGCGAACTGGTCGCTTCGGGCGTTTATCCCAACATGCTGCGCTTCTCGCTGGGCATCGAACACATCGACGACCTGAAAGAAGAGATCGGCAACGCATTAAAACGACTGTAAACACAATGAATATATACCGTCATAACCAACCTTTCGAATTGGAGCGGGGAGGCATTCTGCCCGAACTGACGATCGCATTCAGCACCTACGGGAAACTGAATGCAGCCCACGACAATGTCATCTGGGTCTGCCACGCCCTGACCGCCGATTCGGACGTGGCCTCATGGTGGCCGCACACGGTCGAAGCGGGCAAATTCCTCGACCCCGCCGAGCATTTCATCATCTGCGCCAACATACTCGGCTCGCACTACGGCACGACCGGGCCGCTGCACGTCAATCCGGCGACCGGACGCCCCTATTACAAAGATTTCCCCGAACTGACGATCCGCGACATGGTACGGGCGCACCGGCTGCTGGCCGACATTCTGGGCATCCACCGCATCCACACCTTGGTCGGCAGCTCCGTCGGCGGCTTTCAGGCGGTCGAATGGGCCGTCCAGGAGCCCGAGCGGATCGGCAAGCTGGTCCTGATCGCCACGGCTGCCAAAGCGTCGCCCTGGAGCATCGCCATCGACGAAACGCAGCGCATGGCCATCGAAGCCGACTCGACCTTCGGGGAACCTTACGCCACCGCCGGCATGAAGGGACTCGCGGCGGCGAGGGCTATCGGGCTGCTCTCTTACCGGGGGCCGGAAGGCTACGACCTCTCGCAGCAGGACGAGAGCGACGACTTCTCCTCTCACCGGGCCTGCACCTACCAGCAGTACCAAGGAGAAAAGCTCTGCCGGCGTTATAATGCCTACTCCTATTACAAGATCCTCAACGCTTTCGACACGCACGACGTCGGCTACCAGCGCGGAGGCGTGGCAGCGGCGCTGCAACGAATCACGGCCGAATGTCTGGTCGTCGGCATTTCGACCGATATCATCTTCACCGTGCCCGAAATGCAGGCGCTGCACCGGATGCTGCCGCGCAGCACCTACCATCAGATCGACTCCCCGTTCGGACACGACGGGTTTCTGGTCGAGCACGAACAACTGAACCGAATCCTCAACCCTTTCATCCATCCAACCCATGAATAAGATCAAAATCGGCCTTTTCGGCTTCGGCGTAGTCGGACAAGGCATCTTCCAGGTACTCAGCAAATCCCGCAACGCCCATGCGGAAATCGTCAAGATCTGCGTGCGGTCGAACAAACCCCGCAGCATCGACGCGTCCTATTTCACGACCGATCCGGAAGTGATCCTCTCCAATCCGGAGATCGACCTGATCGTGGAGGTGATCGACGATGCGGCGGCCTCCTACAAAATCGTCAAGGCGGCCCTCCAGAAAGGCATCCCCGTCGTTTCGGGCAACAAGGCCATGCTCGCCCGCCACCTGCCGGAGCTGATCGACCTGCAAAAGAAACACAATGTGGCACTGCTGTACGACGCCTCGTCGTGCGGCTCGATCCCCGTGATCCGCAACCTCGAGGAGTACTACGACAACGACCTGCTGCTCGAAGTCAAAGGCATCCTGAACGGTTCGTCCAACTACATCCTTTCGCGGGTGTTCGACCACCAGGAGTCCTACGACGCGGCGCTGGCCCAGGCCCAGGCATTGGGATTCGCCGAGAGCGATCCTTCGTTCGACATCGAAGGCTACGACTCGCTCTTCAAATTAGTCATCATTACCGTTCACGCGCTCGGAGTGTATGTCCATCCCGACCGGATCTTCACCTACGGCATCTCGACTATCCACGACTCGGACATCCGGTACGCCCGCGAAAAAGGGGTCAAGATCAAACTGGTCGCCCAAGTGGTCAAGGTCAGCGACCGGAAGTTCACGATGTTCGTCATGCCCGAATTCGTCACCCCCGGCAAATACATCTACAGCGTCGATGACGAATACAACGGCGTGGTGATCCGGGGCGAATGCTACGACCGCCAGTTCATGTTCGGCAAGGGCGCCGGCAGCCTGCCTACCGCCTCGTCGATCCTGAGCGACATCATGGCCCGTCAGCACGACTACCGGTACGAATACAAGAAACAGCACTACCTCGACCGTCCGGAGTACACGACCGACGTGGAGCTGAAAGTTTATGTGCGATACACGGAAACCGACGTACTGAAAATCCTCCACTTCGACCGCATCACCGAGCAATATCGGGGCGAGGACGGCAATTACGTGATCGGCTACATCCGCCTTTCGGAGCTGCTCGCCAAGCGGGAAGTACTGCGGGGCAAGGACGTTTTCATGGCCGATTTCCAGAGCTTCTTCCAAGAGCTGGATCGTTAGAGCCAAAAGACAGGCCGCCATCGAACGAACGCCTCCCGAATTTCAGATTCGGGAGGCGTTCGTTTTTCAGAGCCACAAACTATTTACTCGAACGGGACCATCGCCTCCGCCGCATCGTAATCGGCATTGGTGAAGACATAAGTCCAACGCTCTTTAGGTTGACGACCGTTACCCCTCAAATCCTCGAATACATAATTATCATCGATCGAAGGGTCGTAATGTGCGTCGTAATTCGGAGGGTACGACCGACCGTCGTCCTGGTAATAACGGACACCATAAGTGAATCCAAGCCTCCCATCGTCGAAAATAATCGTCATTTTCCAAATGTAACTTGAAGGAACGGGGCAAACACCCATACCATTATCCATCGCAGTAAAACTTTCTCCAGGCAGTATCACTTCATTTTTGAACTCACACCCTAAATCGGATTCTACGAAAAGAGTGATCTTATGATCGCTGTCGTTGACCCACACAAAATAACTGATTGCATTGTAATCGGTATTGCAACCTGCCGGAGTCCCTGCGGTAAATATCGCCGACAACGCAAAAAATAAGAATTTCCTCATAAACCCATTTTTATATATAACCGTTACGTTGAAGCCAGCTACGCTCGTAAAAAAGAAATTCATTTATTTGATTTTCTGTAAAATATGACCCTGTATACTTACGAAGTGCACTTTCAAAATCATTCCAGGTTCTATAGGCTCCAAACAAATTCACCACGAATTGAGGCATCTTAATTTGATCGTAGCAGCGAGAAGGATAGCCAACACCCTGGTTGTAATCATCCACCAAATCGACAAACAAAGGAGTATAATAATTATTGGTTGTATTTTGATAATCCCATTCTTGCCTTGCTTGACCTGTTATATCCGAGTTTAGAGATGTTTTTTTCCAACCCTGATTTAAATAATATGCTTCTCCCATATGCCATCCGGCATAAGAAGCATAACTTTCGAGCAATATATTCCAAGTACCATCGTACGCACTGAATGTGCCGCCACGCAAATGAAATTGACAATAATGTCCCAATTCATGCAAAGTGGTTCCTATTAGTCTCGGATGATTATTCCTGTTACAATTGCCAACTTGTATAAAAGGCATTCTCCCCACAGAAGTCGGCCAATAATTAAATCGGCCTTGCCACCCACCAGGATCAACGGCTAATGCAACTATTGATATTCTGTTATTAACAAAAGTAGAAATTATAAAATCGTGTTCGCCATAATGATAAAAATTGACTGCACGATGAATTTCGTAGCGGGGATCCGGAGCCGAAGAAGAGTTAATATTAAAGTTCAAATCTTTACCACTTCTTAATTCTCCATAAATTCCCTTTATTTCCTCTATCCGTCCTCCTTCCTCAGAACCCTTGACAATCGTCCATTTTTCGTGCTGAAAAACAAAACTTACCGTTGCCTGGTTGTCGATCAATTTATTGTTGATAGCATAATATCCAGTTTTGTCTGTATAAACCTCCTCAATATTCGAACCCAGTGTAAAACGGATTTTTAGATTCTCTAGCGGTACATAACGCTTTAAATGAGTATCGTAACATAGTACTTTTCCGCGCGGGAATCCACCTGGTAAATGTCTCTCTTCATCTAAAGCCAAAGCAATGGCTTCTTGCTCCAAAATTTGTATTGCCTCCGCACTCAATCCATTCTCACCAAGAGTAATATATTTAGGGAGGAAAACTTCATAAAGGATTTCAAAATCCATTTCAACAGGGAACGTTTTTTCGACAGGCCAAACGGCATATAATACAGGCAATATAATTGTCACAGGCTCCACTGGTCCATCCTTAATCATACCGCCCTCGTAAGTCACAGAATAACGCCTCTCCTCATCTTCCTCGCAAAACTGTGTCCGGGATTTCGAAAACACAAGACTCTGGGTCGCCTCATCAGGTAATGACGTATAATTGAAAGGCGTATACGCGATCTTGATCTGCTCGTCCAGTTCAAGGCTTCGTTGTTCCTCTTCCGTTTTTGGAAAAATTTTCAAGGCATAGTGGGTAGCTTTCAGTTTCAACTGCGTTTTGGCAGTTGCTGAGAATTCTTTTCGCACACTCCGCGCGCTTGCTGCAAACTCATCAGATGCCCTGACAATTTTCGATTCACCCGATACTATATTGTCGTACGCCTGCTGAAAGTTCTCAAGCCTGTACGGATCATTCTGCGGCCGGATCCAAGACTGTGTCTCTATGATACACCGCATCCGCCAACTCAATTTCGGTCGTAACAGTAGCTAACATTTGTTTCGGCGAAATTTCGTCCAACAAATCTTCTTCATAATTAGCACAACCATAAGTGCCGATTAACAAGATACCACCAATTAAAATATATAGTAATAATTTTTTCATAAGCATAATATTTAGGATTAGATGGTCAAAACATAAATGCCGTTCATGTGTATTGCAATATATTATATAAAATTTGAAAATCAAAATTATCCGAAAATAATATTTACTCTCTTTTTTATACTTATTTGTTTGTGAACATACGGGTAATAACCTATCTTTGCGACGGAAATTTCGTTTAACATTCTATTATTCCGACATGCCTCTTACCAATAACGTAATGATTGTCAGACACAAGTTGCTGACCAATCTCATCAAATTGTGGAAAGACAACCAGCTCGTCGAGCGAATCGACCGCTTGCCGATCGAATTGAGTCCCCGTACCTCACGGGTTTTGGGTCGCTGCTGCGTACACAAGGAGCGCGCCGTGTGGAAATACAAATCTTTCCCGCTGATGGGTTTCGACATGTCCGACGAAACCGACGAACTCACCCCGCTGTCCGAATATGCCCGCAAAGCCCTGGAGCGCAAAGGGCAGCAGCAGAAAGACAATATTCTCTGCGTAATCGACGAAGCCTGCTCGTCGTGCGTGCAGACCAACTACGAGATCACCAACCTCTGCAAAGGTTGCGTGGCCCGGGCCTGTGCCACCAACTGCCCGAAAAACGCCATCGAATTCAATCGTGCCGGCAAAGCGGTCATCAACCACGATCTCTGCATCAGTTGCGGCATCTGCCACAGCAACTGCCCCTACCATGCCATCGTCTATATGCCCGTACCGTGCGAAGAGGCCTGCCCCGTAAAGGCGATTACCAAGGACGAACGCGGCGTGGAGCATATCGATGAGAGCAAATGCATCTACTGCGGCAAGTGCATCAACAGTTGTCCGTTCGGAGCGATCTTCGAAATTTCGCAGGTGTTCGACGTGCTGCAGCGTCTGCGCGAAGGAGAAAAGATGGTCGCCGTCGTCGCTCCGGCCATTCTCGGACAATACAACGCCCCCACGGAAAAAGTATATGGCGCGATCAAGGCCATCGGCTTCGAGGACGTGATCGAAGTAGCGCAGGGCGCCATGGAAACCATCCGCAATGAAGGTGCGGAACTCGAAGAGAAAATCGAGGAGGGACAGGCGTTCATGACCACCTCCTGCTGTCCTTCGTGGGTCGAACTGGCCAACAAGCATATCCCCGAGATGAAGCCCTTCATTTCGAGCACCGGATCGCCGATGTATTACGCCGCACGGATCGCCAAGGAGAAACACCCCGACGCGCAAGTGGTCTTCATCGGCCCGTGCGTAGCCAAACGCAAGGAGGCACGCCGCGACGAATGCGTCGATTTCGTGATGACCTTCGAGGAGATCAACTCCATTTTCGACGGTCTGGGTATCGAAGTCGAAACCACCGATCCGTTCCCCATTCCGTTCGTTTCGACCCGGGCCGCCCACGGCTTCGCACAGGCCGGAGGCGTGATGGGCGCCGTACAGCTCTTCCTGGCGGACAACAACCGGCCGCAGGTCGAAGGCATCCAGGTCTCCAACCTGAACAAGAAAAACGTATCCCTGCTCCGCGCCTATGCCAAATCGGGCAAAGCCCCGGCCAAGTTCATCGAGGTCATGGCCTGCGAAGGCGGATGTATCACGGGTCCCAGCACCCACAACCTGCACGATGCCGGTAAACGGCAATTCGCGAAGGAACTGGCTAAACGCTAAATCCGACGGGGCTATGAAAGAGCTCGTCGATCAGTTGAAACGCAACCGCACCCTTTCCCCGGAAGAGTTGCGCCTTCTGCTGACCGATGCGTCCCCCGAAGAGAGAGAATACCTGCACAGGGCGGCCCGCGAGGTCGCCCGTGTGCATTTCGGAAACGGAGTTTTCGTTCGGGGGCTGATCGAAATCAGCAATTACTGCCGCAACGACTGCCGCTACTGCGGCATTCGACGCAGCAATCGTCTGGCAGAACGCTACCGTCTGACCCCGGAAACCGTACTGGCCTGCTGCGAAGAGGGCTACCGGCTGGGATTCCGGACATTCGTACTTCAGAGCGGAGAAGACCCGGCTCTGAACGACGAACTGCTGACCGGATTGATCCGGGAGATGCGTCGCCGCTGGCCCGACTGCGCCATCACCCTCTCGCTGGGGGAACGGACAGAAGCCTCCTACCGGGCGTTGTTCGAAGCGGGCGCGAACCGTTACCTGCTGCGGCATGAAACGATCACTCCCGATCACTATCGTCGGCTCCATCCCGTCCGGATGTCCCTCGATCACCGCATCGAATGCCTGCACACCCTCAAAAAGATCGGCTACCAGACCGGTACGGGCATCATGGTCGGCAGCCCGGGACAAACGGTGGACGATCTGGTCCGGGATCTGCTTTTCATCCGGGAGTTCGAACCCCAGATGATCGGTATCGGACCTTTCATCCCGCACCGCGACACCCCCTTCGGCCACGAACCGGCCGGAAGCGTCGAACGAACGCTCACCCTGCTGTCGATTCTGCGGCTGATGCGTCCCGCAGCACTGATCCCTTCGACCACCGCGCTCGCCACCCTCTCGGGCGACGGCCGGATGCGGGGTATTTTGGCCGGTGCCAACGTGGTGATGCCCAACCTTTCGCCGCCGGACGAACGGTCGAAATACAACCTCTACGACGGCAAGGCCGCCTTCGGTGCCGAAGCTGCCGAAGGATTGGCCGCTCTGGAGCGGGAGCTCAACGAAATCGGCCGCCACATCTCGTGGAGCCGGGGAGATTATCAAGAATAGCTTATAAAAACACAAAGATATGTACCAAGTCGCATCCTCCAAGGCGGAGGAGTTCATCCATGACGGAGAAATCGTCGAAACGCTGGCTTACGCCCGCGAAAATCGTGCGAACCGCCCCCTGATCGAGGCGATCCTGCAAAAAGCGGCCGAAGGCAAAGGGGTCACGCACCGCGAAGCGGCCGTGCTGCTCGAGTGCGAACTCGAAGACCTGAACCAACGCATGTTCACGCTGGCCAAACAGATCAAGGAGAAAATCTACGGCAACCGTATCGTAATGTTCGCGCCGCTCTATCTGTCGAACTACTGCATCAACGGCTGCGTATATTGCCCGTACCACCAGAAAAACAAAACCATTCCGCGCCGCAAGCTCACCCAGGAGGAAATCCGCCGCGAGGTAATCGCCCTGCAGGATATGGGTCACAAGCGTTTAGCGCTGGAGGCGGGCGAAGATCCGCGCAACAATCCGATCGAGTACATTCTCGAATCAATCAAGACCATCTACTCCGTACATCACAAGAACGGAGCGATTCGCCGCGTGAACGTGAATATCGCGGCTACGACGGTCGAGAACTACCGCAAGCTGCGCGATGCAGGCATCGGCACCTACATTCTCTTTCAGGAGACCTACAACAAAACCGCTTACGAAGCGCTCCACCCCACCGGTCCGAAGAGCGACTACGCCTACCACACCGAAGCGATGGACCGCGCGATGGAAGGCGGCATCGACGACGTAGGCATCGGTGTACTGTTCGGTCTGAACACCTACCGGTACGATTTCACGGGACTGCTCATGCACGCCGAGCACCTCGAAGCCCGCTTCGGCGTCGGCCCCCACACCATCAGCGTACCCCGCATCTGCCCGGCGGACGACATCGACACCAAGGACTTCCCGGATGCCATTTCGGACGAGATCTTCCGCAAGATCGTAGCCGTGATCCGCATCGCCGTCCCCTATACTGGCATGATTATCTCGACCCGCGAATCGCAGCGCTCGCGCGAACAGGTGCTGGAAATCGGCATTTCACAGATCAGCGGCGGCTCGCGCACCAGCGTCGGCGGCTACGCCGAAACGACGCATGCCGAGCAAGATTCCGCACAATTCGACGTGAGCGACCACCGTACGCTGGACGAAGTGGTGCGCTGGCTGCTGGAACTGTGCTACGTGCCGAGCTTCTGCACGGCCTGCTACCGCGAAGGCCGCACGGGCGACCGCTTCATGTCGCTGGTGAAAACCGGAAAGATCGCCGACTGCTGCACGCCCAACGCCCTGATGACCCTCAAGGAGTACCTCGAAGACTACGCATCGCCCGAAACCCGGGCCTTGGGTGAAAAGATGATTTCGAAAGAGGTTCCGATGCTCCTCAACGAACGTGTGCGCCGCATCACGGAGAAGAATCTCGCAGCGATCGCCGAGGGTAAACGGGACTTCCGTTTCTAAAAATTTTCGCACGATGAACGAGCAAACTCCCCGCGCCGAACGGCTGCATATCGCTTTCTACGGGCGGCGCAACAGCGGCAAGTCGTCGCTGATCAACGCCCTCACGGGCCAACAGAGCGCCGTCGTTTCCGCGACGCCGGGCACGACGACCGACCCCGTACTCAAGACGATGGAGATACACGGGCTGGGACCTTGCGTACTGATCGACACGCCGGGGTTCGACGACGAAGGCGACCTCGGAGCGCTGCGTGTGCAGCAAAGCCGCAAGATGCTGGACAAGACCGACCTGGCCGTCTTGCTCCTCTCCGGAGCCGTGCCGCAGAACGACGAAATCGAATGGTTCCGGCTCCTCGAAGCCCGTCATATTCCGATCGTAGTCGTCCGCAGCAAGGCCGACTTGTTTACAGGTATGTCCGATGCGGAAGCCGAAGCGCTTTTCGGACAACGGCCGCTCCGGGTCAGCGCCTCGGACAGAACGGGACTCGACGCCCTGCGCGAAGCCCTGATCCGCAACCTGCCCGAAGAC
>OKUW01000906.1_pt1 | contig 9578 bp, 10 predicted proteins | sample 1606771 | NCBI WGS metagenome assembly OKUW01 (sample SAMEA3882553, study PRJEB24775) | human gut metagenome | biome: human-associated habitat; feature: intestine environment; material: feces | place: Netherlands | collected 2009/2010 | reverse complement strand
TTGTTAGTGACTTATTAAATTAATCTTCTTTCCATACTTCCTTAGCCATGTTGAATACAGCCCATGCCTTTGGCCATCCCGCATAAAATGCTACATGAGTGATAACAGCAGCAATCTCCTTTGCTGTAACACCGTTATTCTTAGCATTTTCAAGATGATACTTAAGTGATGAATCTGTCACTCCTGATGACATCAGCGCAACTACTGTGATTATGCATCTTGTCTTTAAATCAATATCATCATCGTTAAAATGTGCAAACTCCGGCGCAAACTCTCCCAACGCATTTTTTCCTGCTGTCTGTACAATCTTAGCCATTGTAATTCTCCATTCCTGCCATATAAGAAATTATCCTAATCTGTTATATTCTTCATCAGTTACAGACTCACACCATTCATTACTTGTATTCTCGCCCGGAATCTCTGCAGCAATATGTGAAAACCAGCTGTCCTTCTTAGCTCCATGCCAGTGCTTAACTTCTGGTGGAATTGCGATTACAGTTCCCGGCGCAAGGCTTACAGGCTCCTTGCCCTCTTCCTGATACCAGCCCTCTCCAGCTGTACATATAAGCATCTGTCCGCCGCCCTTTGTTGCATGATGGATATGCCAGTTATTACGGCATCCCGGCTCAAAAGTCACATTTGCAAGAAAAAGCCCGCACTTAGGATCTGTCAGCGGATTCAGGAAAGAATCACCAATAAAATACTTAGCATATGCTGTATTTGCCTGACCTGTTCCGAAAACATTCTGCTTTTCAAAATCATCCTTATCCATAAATTTCATGATAATAACACCTCTTCTTTCATAAAATGTAAATTATTTGATACCTGTATGATACGACTTGAAGTTAGCTTTAGGGCAAGAGGTTTATGAGATTTTATATAATTTTTTGCACAAATGTTATGTCTGGTCATGTGATGTCTGGTCTTACGCTCTTGTGCGCCGACTTGCGTTTTGGACTTTCTCCTGCCTCCCCTCCACTTCAAAGTCCATTCCGCAGCTCTTTCTCACCCCACCACGCAAAAAAGGCGGATTGCAAAGCAATCCGCCAGTCTCATTCCGGCAATTCTAATCCGCCAGTCCAATTCCACTATTTCCATGCCAGTCATCAGCCAATTCCACCAAGTAAAGCACCTGCAATAAGTGCAACAAGTGAAAGTGGAACAAGGACATATTTGCCAAGTGGTACAAACCACTTTCCAATAGGCTTATCTGCACCTGCATTAACAGCATCAACAGCAAACTTCTTTCCTGCAACCCAGAAGAACATAATTGCTGCGAGCATTGCGCCAAGTGGGCAGATATAGATAGATACTGCGTCCATCCAGCCTGATACAATACCCTGTATTACAAGTGACACAACACAGCCAGCCACTGCGATAATTCCAACAGATGCAACACGGTTAAGCTTAAGCTTCTCCTGAATAGTTGCAACCGGAGCTTCATACAGATTAACAAGTGAGCTCATGCCGGCAAACAGAACACATACATAGAATACAATTCCTACAATCTTGCCACCCGGCATACCATTAAATACATTTACAAGATAGATAAACATCAGTCCGGGACCACCTGAAGATAACTCGGCACCGCCTGCTGCCATACCCGGAATAATAACAAATGCAGCTAATAAAGCAGCAATAGTATCAAATACAGCAACATTTCTTGCTGAAGTAACAACATTTTCCTTATCACTAAGATATGAACCATAGATAACAGTTCCGTTACCTGCGATAGACAGTGAGAAGAACGCCTGACCAAATGCATATATCCAGAGCTTTATATCAAGAAGTCCCTTAGGGTTAAGTGTAAAAATGTATTTATAACCTGCACTTGAACCTGGAAGTGTAAAAATGTATATTCCAAGACCTACAAACATGATGAAAAGCAAAGGCATCATGACCTTGTTTGCTTTCTCAATTCCGCCTGCAATACCAAGTGCCATAATAACAGCAGTTACAACCATTGCGATTATAAGCCACATATTATTGCCAAATGAGCTTGCTGTACTTCCAAACATACCACCAATAGCTGACATATCATTGCCCATTGCTGAAAGCTTTCCAGAAAATGCAAGATAAGTATATTTGAATATCCAGCCAACAACTACAGTATAGCCCATTGCCAGAGCCAGTGAGCCAAGCACAGGAATAAAGCCAATTGCCTCACCTGCTTTTCTCTTTCCTGTACGCATCTGCATACAGTCGCCAAATGCTTTAATAGGTCCGCCCTTAGTCGCACGGCCAAGTGCCATCTCCTCGATAACACCTGTTGAACCTATCAATATTACAAATAATACATAAGGTATTAAAAATGTCATACCACCCCATGCAGATACCATATATGGAAAACGCCATATATTTCCCATTCCTACTGCCGAACCGATACAGGCAAGAATAAAACCTGTACGGCTCTTAAAGCCATCTCTTTCCAATTCAATTCCGTTATTTCCCATAGCTTTAGTTCCTTTCTTCCTCATATTATGAATAGCCGTATTCGCTATACATTTTCCTGCAAAGATATCTTATACGCAAAAAAGGCAAAGAAACCATTACCCCTTCCGGGTCATGGCTCCTTTGCCTTTGATGTCTGTATAATATACCATTGTGTTATTCCTGTAAAATACATGTTGGTTATAAAACCATAACCAGAAATAATAGTTAAACTACATAATCCACATTTGTGCCAGATACATCACAACCGGCATCGTAATAATTGAAAACAGCGTTGACAGGCAGACCATACATACTGCCCGCTCATAATCCTGACCGAATTTCTGTGCAAATATTGCCGTACTCGTTCCAACTGGTGTTGCCGCAGCAATCAGTGTAATCATTCCAATCTGACCATGTCCCACCGGTATAATATAAAGTACAAGCAGTGTAAGCAACGGAATTATTATAAGCCTGACAAACGATGCCAGATACAGGGACGGATTAAGCAGTAAGTCACGGATCCTGACACATGACAGATAATATCCCAGTACTATCATGGCTGCAGGTGTATTAAGTGCCGCAACTCCAGCCATCGTGCTGTTTATTACACCTGGCAGTTTAATTCCAGTAATAAAAAGAAACAGTCCTATAACAAGTGATATTGTCACAGGATTGACGAATACCTTTTTTATATTTATCATATCCTTGCGGCGGGTTATTATCACAATTCCATATGTCCACTGCAACAGATTAAGAATACTTGCAAATGATGCAACATAGAATGCCGCTTCATTTCCAAATACCGCAGTTACAAGTGGAATCCCGATAAATCCTGCGTTACAGAAAGCAGTTCCAAAGTTGTCTATCGGCTTTCGCATGCCGTATATTATATATGATACAGCTATCGCCACTGCAAATGCAGCTACAGCCAGTACCGCCGACATAAGAAGTCCATACAGCTTCTCCATCGTGAAATCTGTTATATAGCTTCTTATAATTACACACGGAATAACCGCATACAGCAGAATATTGGCCATATCCTTACTGCCATGTTCTGTAAGCAGACCTGTTTTAGACAGAATCAGTCCCAGAATCATAAGAATAAACATTATAAATGTCTGCGTTAATAATATTTGTGTTATCATAATCGTAAATATCCTGATTTCTATATTATGTTAATTGTAATTTTTATAAAATACTACATACAAGAGAGGTGCGAACATGGAATTATATCAGCTCAGGCAGTTTCAGGCTGCCGCCAGACACAAGAATATGACCCGTGCTGCCAGTGAACTGTGCATAGCACAGCCGGCATTAAGCAAGACAATCCATAAGCTTGAAGAAGAATTTGGCGCACAGCTTTTTATCCGTAATAAAAAAGGGCTCGAATGTACCCGTCAGGGAGAAATTCTGCTTGAATATGCAGACAGAATACTGGCTCTTTCAGAAGATGCTGCGCGTGCTGTCAGTGAAAGTCTTGGCGATGCAGGCGAAATAAGGCTCTGTCTCCGCTCAAGTGCAGTTCTTGTCAGCAATGTACTTAAAGATTTTATCCATGAGCACCCTCATGTCAGCTTTTCAATATCTTCTGAACCAAAAGGGTGTGACCTGCTGATTGACTCTGTCTCATCAGCTTATGATATTCCAGACAATGCACATCTTCTTATGACAGAAGAAATCTGCCTTGCCGTTTCATCATCACATCCACTTGCCCATACCGGACACATATCAGTAGAACAGATGATGGACGAGAAATTCATTGACCTTGCAGATACTCCATCTTATGCCGGAGTGTTCAATTCAATATTCAGTAAATGTAAGAAAACTCCTCAGATAGCCTACTCATGCAATGATTACATATTACAGGGCAAACTCATAAGTCTCGGTCTTGGAGTATCATTTGTTGCCTCTGTAACATGGACAAGCAGCAGCCTTCCTGAAAACATAAGCCTGCTGCATATAGATGACTGTCCACATTTCAGAAGCATTTATTATCAGCCGCTTGGCTCATTCTGCTCAGAAAATCAGCGAATCTTCGAGCACCAGCTTGAAGAATATTTCAAAAATTTGAATAATTAATGTACCTGTATATTTTAATGCACCTCTAATGGTGTGTCTTCACCGGCTGCAAACTGCACAACACTCTTAACTGAAGACTCAACCATATCAGACACAGCCTGATCTGTGAAAAATGCAACATGAGGTGTGACAATAGTATTCTGGAAAGACTTAAGTATGATGTAATCGTGATTAACAACAAGGTCATCATACTTACGGTCTGTACGGATAAATTCATCCTCACCCTCGCAGCAGTCAGTTCCAACTGAACCAATCTTGCCGCTCTCAACAGCCTCAATCAGATTCTTTGTATCAACAAGTGCACCTCTAGCCGCATTTATAAGGATAACGCCATCCTTCATCTTTGCAATTGAATCTTTATTAATCATATGATATGTCTCATCACTTAAGAAAGTATGAAGCGAGATAATATCTGCTCTGGCATACAATTCATCAAGAGTTACATACTCAACATTTTCAAGGTCTTTTGCAGGATATGGGTCATACGCAATAATCTTACATCCAAATCCTGAAAGATTCTTAATTACTGCCTTTCCAATTCTTCCTGTTCCGATAATACCTACTGTCATATTCTGCATTTCACGTCCACATATAGGACCAAGTGAATAATCTGCTGTGTGTGAACGCATCATTACATACAAAGCCTTGCGGATACACATAAGCATAAGCATTACTGTATAATTGGCAACTGAATATGGCGAATATCCGCTGTGTGCAACACGGATTCCAAGGCGCTTTGCTGCCTCAAGGTCAACACTGTTATATCCGATTGTCCTGAAACCGATGTACTTTACACCCTCTGCTGCAAGCTTTTCAAGAACAGGTGCTGACAAGTCACACATGCCATCGCACACCGACATAGCCTCACATCCTTTGACACTTTCTATATCATCTGCGGTAAATCCGCTCCTATTAATCTGTAATTCCACCTTGTATACATTTGCAAATGTATCAAAATACTGTTTTTCATCTTGACGAACGCTGAATGCTGCTATCTTCATAACTTTTCACTCCTCCTACTTAATCCACTCATATGTAAGTTTTCCAAGAATTTCGATTCCCTTAACAATCTGCTCATCAGAAGGTGTCGAATAATTAAGTCTGAATCCATTAGACTTCTGGCTCTCATCTGCTAAGAACGCTGCTCCCGGAACTGAGAGAACACCTCTGTTAATAGCCTCCCTTACAAATGGTGCAGAATCCATTCCATCTGGCAGGAATGCCATTACAAAAAGTCCACCCTCAGGGTGACCGAAGGTTACTGAAGGATGGAATTCCTTCTTCATGCACTCCATCATGAGATTACATTTGTGCTCATACACCTTTCTTGAATCCTCAAGATGTTTGTCGAAATCATAGTTATTAATATATTCATTACAAATGTACTGGAAAAGTACAGTTGAATGTACATCTGTGCATTGCTTTGCAACTGTAAGCGGCCCTGTGAGCGACTTGTTAAATACAAGAAAACCAAGACGGAATGCAGGTGCCATTACCTTTGAGAAGCTTCCTGCATATATAACCCTGCCCTCTGTATCCATCGACTTAATAGTTGGCACATTTTCACCTGCAAATCTTAATTCACCGTAAGGATTGTCCTCTAATATTGCGATATCATATTTGCAGCAAAGCTCATATACTTTTTTTCTCTTTTCAAGAGAAGTTGTAATTCCTGTAGGATTCTGGAAAGATGGAATTGTGTATAAAAGCTTTGCATCAGGATTAGCCTTTAAAGCCTCCTCAAGCGCATTTATATTCATTCCGTCCTGCTCCATTGGGATTCCTACAAGCTTTGCACCGTAAGAACGGAATGTATTAAGGCAGCCTACAAATGCAGGCTCTTCAGTAAGCACAACGTCTCCTTCATTAACAAGTGCCTTAGTTGTAAGGTCCGCACACTGCTGTCCGCCTGACACTATGAAAAGCTCATTATTCTCAAAATCAAAGCCTTCCTTCTTCTCAAGATATTTTTTCATAGTATCACGCAGAGGTGTATAACCTTCACTCAGTCCATACTGTAATAAAGAAACAGGATTCTCGCTAAGTCCCTTTGCTGCTATCTCTTCTATCTCCCTGCATGGGAATGTCTCTGCTGACGGATTGCCACCACCAAAAGATATAATATCCTTGCTTGCTCCTAACTTAAAAAGTTCTCGTATCATCGAACCATGTACACCTGATAAACGATTAGAAATCTCGTATTCCATATATATTTCCTCCTTCAAATACTTGCTAATGCAAAAAAGAGCCAGAATCCCTTAAAGACTTCCGGCTCCTTTGCCCTTGATAAATGTATCATACCCCCATGTGTCATTCCTGTAAAATACATGTTAGTTATAAAATCATAAATCATAGCAATAGTTATTATTCGTATTTTTTATATAATTATTTATTATATATTGTTATGATATAATTCCTAGTGCTACCCCTCCTACACATGGTAGAGAAAGGAGGTGGATTGCTTGGATGCACTAGTGTCCTTGATTATCTCTATCTTGGCAAATATAGCTTCTTACTATATCTGCAAATGGCTGGACGGTAAGAAATAACTGGCAGCCAGCCTAAGGTTTAAGCCGCCTTGCCCAAAAGGCACAGAAAGCCCCACGAGTTGCAGCTCGTGGGGCTTTTGTTGACTTTGCAAGCCATTCATTTCATTGCCTATCGGCATTATAGCATATGCAGCTCCGGAATGCAATATTCCAAAATTGAAAAAATTGTGATATACTTCATCAGTTGTCGCACCCAATCTGGCAACAGAAAGGGGGTGTACTCGTGGAGATTATTATATCCTTTTTGGTTTCCGTTGTGGCAGGCGTAACCAGCTACTACATCTGCAAATGGTTAGACGGAAACAACAGTGACAACTAGCCTAAAGAAAGCCCCGGAGGTGACGCTCCGGGGCTTTCGCTTTGTGTACCCGTGGGTACTATATCCTTTTTAGCTATCGCCATTATAGCATATGCAGTTCCGGAATGCAATATACGTAAATCGGGATTTTACGACATAAGAAAAATTGACCGCTGCAGCGTGGATCAGCGATGAAAAGCATCCTTTACGACACACAAAAGTCTGAAAATTCCAAAAATTACCAGCACAAATTTACCAATTTTTGTAATATAATAACCTCTCAGGCGTATAAGACAGGAGGTGAGACTATTGAAAAAAAATATGTTTTTTACAAACCAGGTAACATATATGCATTATACTACAGGAAAGAAAACACGTTATATTACAACAAAAACTTTACATGTGGTACAAAAATTATTTATCTGATCTAATAAAAAAGAGCAGGGTTCACACCAATAGTGAATCCCTGCTTTTTTTAATCAAAGTTTTCAGTTTTATAAAGTTTTTCTAGTTCCATAACACTTTGGGGAGGATTTTCGTTATCTTTATTTGATGCATTTTTATATAAGTCTATCATGTGCTGCAACGATTCCCAGTCTTTTTCATCAAATAGGGCAAAAGTTTTAAAAATATTTTTTGCAAATTCGTTTTCTCCTGACATTATACGTTCGATAAGTTCACTAAACTCAATCTTATTATTTTCATATATTTCGCCTTCATTGTTTAAAAGCCATTCTTCACGAACATTGAATTCGCTACAGATTAATTTGTATAGCGATAATTTTTGATCTGGTCTGGCGAGAGAATTTAGTTCAATATTTTTTATAACAGTACGAGTTACACCTAAATGCTCCGCAAACTCCGTTTGCGTCATTTTCAAGATATTTTTTCTCAAAAATCTTATTCGTTCATATACTTCCATAATGTAAACTCCTTTCAATGGATCTCTATTTTTAGTATATAACCGCAAAATGTCCCGGTCAAGACAAAAATAGATATATTTTTTTGAAAAAGGTCTTGACTAGGACAATACAAAGAATTACAATGTACTCATAAGGACAAAAAAAACCTTAAAATGTCCTAATTAGGACAAAAAAAGGAGGCGGATTCATGAAAGATATAAAAAAAGAAATGATTGAAAAATCGGCTGAAGATTTTCAAAAGTTAAATGAAGATAGCAAAATGTTCATCCTAGGATATATGGTAGGAATACAGCAAGAACGTCTAAAACAAAATCCAGATGACAAGATTAAAGAAAAGTAATGAAATCCGGGGGTAGTAATGAGGGAATATACCGATCAAGAAATCTGCCAAATTATTCAAGACTACGATCGCATTATTCAAGAGCTACGATATGGCGTAGAAGCCTTTGTCCGTGAATTAGTGAGTTTGGATTCTAATGATGACTGGCTTTGCAGCCTTCTGGCGCTACAGCATTCGGGAACCGGGAGTGCGACAACTCATTCGAGTTTACATGATCTGAGCGATTTGCTGAAAAATAAAAAATTTAAAGGAATGGAATACGCCAGCGAACTGCAAAAGGGAATCAACGAAAAGCTGGAAGCAATTGACGGTATACAAAAAATACATAGATGTTATATGTGCCTACCGCGTAAAGAACATGAAATTTTGCAGCTCTTGTATGAAAAATCCATATCTTGGAACGAAGTCGCGAAAGCATTACAAATTACTTTGCAAACGGTCAAGAGAAGGCGAAAACATGCATTGAATATGATCCATTCCATGTACCATTCAAATTTGGATGTGCATGAATTGATTAATAGTAATTGGATAAAAGCAGATAAGTAAATTTTTTATTGGTTCCATTTGAGAACCCGAAAGGAGAAAACATGAAAACAATCGCAGTTGACAACTACAAGGGCGGTGTTGGAAAGACCACAACTGTTATAAACCTGGCTTACAACCTTTCCGCAAAAGGAAAAAGAGTTTTGATGGTTGATACTGATCCGCAGGCCAATGCGACCTACATTTACAGCAAGGTCAACGAAAGCACCAGAACTCTGCTGGATATTTTTCATGGTAAAAAAACAATAAGTTGTATTTACCGGACAAAATATCCAAATCTTGATCTGATTAAAGGATCGCCCAGAATGGAAGAAGCAGATGGACTTCCACTTATTATCAAAGAAGCTTTGAAACAAGTAGAAGATCGATACGATTATGCAATCATTGACTGCCATCCTTCCATGCAGCTGCCA
>OKUW01000898.1_pt1 | contig 9675 bp, 9 predicted proteins | sample 1606771 | NCBI WGS metagenome assembly OKUW01 (sample SAMEA3882553, study PRJEB24775) | human gut metagenome | biome: human-associated habitat; feature: intestine environment; material: feces | place: Netherlands | collected 2009/2010 | reverse complement strand
TCGTCACCGTAATATGCTTCCCGCTCCGGATCATTGAAACCGAACCTGCCTTTATACCAGCCGTTTCCGAGAAGAACAGACAGCACACCGCCTTGTTCTGCCTGTTTCGTGATGTCATACGTCTGATACTGGATCCACCGGTCATAATTATTGCAGTACGGAGTCAGATACTCATCGCCGATTTTCTCCGGATTTTCTTTATTTTCCCCGAGAAAATATGCCTCATACAATCCCAGGCCGCAAATGTACAGTCTTGCGCTTTTCACTTCTTTTGCCGGACGAATTCTCTTTGAGAAAATCGGATGCCGTTCCTGACTGCTGTCACAGGTAATCCATCTTCCAGTCCATGGTTCATCCATTTTGGCAGTCTCAAAAAACTGTACATCTGATTCGATTACTTCCTCTACATCTGTTGTCACAATGACCTTCCAGTAATATCTTGTATACGGCTGCGGTTCAAATTCCACTCTTGCAGAGAGACTGTCCAGCTCTGCCTCCCCCGTGTCGTGACAGATATCTGTAAAGGTTTTGTTCTTGCTGATTACAATCCTTGCATATTTCTGTTCCTGTCCTCTGCATCCTTTCACTTTCCATGAAAATGCAACAGAATCCATATTAAACCCTATCGGATTTGTGATATGATTTGTTTTTGCTGCATAAATCTTTCCCATGCTGATACTCCTTCTCTATCATTCTTATTCACTTATACCCGCTTTTGACCGTTTCTCCCTCATCAGACATATCTGCTCATTCAATTTTTCCTTGGTAATAGGATAACCTTTTGAGAAGATCACAATGGCCACCACATTTACGATTGCCGGCAATATTAGCACACAGAGGACGATCATATTAATCACATCGTCATTCTGTACTGCCGCCTTACTGTCAAATCCTGCTAACTGCAGCAGATACCCCGGAATCGCACCACCGATTCCCATTGCACACTTGGAGACAAAGCTGGAAAGAGATGCGACAGCACCTTCTGCCCTAATTCCCATAGACACTTCGATATAATCTGTATTATCTGCCTGTATTCCATAATTAAGAGGTGCTGCAAAGCCGGCTCCTATTCCTGCAATCAATACAGAGACAATAAGAAGGGGAATGCTCCTCACATCCAACAGACGGATGATTGGTGTCAGTCCTGCAAGTGCAAGTCCAATCGCATACATTTTCTTCTTTCCAAACCTTCCAATCAGATTACCAATGACCATTGTAGCCGGAAAAACAGTAACACATGTAATAAGCGTAATAATAGACGCCAACGTCAGATCTTCAAAAATATATGTATAAAAGTATGTATTTGCTGCATTCACGATATTGCTTCCAATCGAATATAACAGTACAGCAAGGAATGTAATGTACACCGGCTTCTGACTGAGAATCTTGAATAATTCTTTTACAGAATAGCTGTTCTCCATCTGTGGTTTTACACGTTCTTTTACTCCCATGGTTCCTATAATAGAGAAGAAAAAAATCACTGCTGTCATGATCAGAACAAGATTAATATATCCCTGTTTGTTAGAAGTATCTCCAAGAATAAGTGGAGCTGCCACACCGATTACAAGCGCCCCGATCACGTATGCAAGCCCTTTGATTGAACTTAAGCTGTTCCTTTCTTTCATATCTTCTGTCATAACCGGCAGAAGACTGTTCAGCGAAATATCCATGACTGGGAACAACACACCAAGCAGAATATACGATACATATGCGATTGCCAGTTTCCCCGATGTTGATAACATAGGTCCAAACCAAAGTAGAAGGAAATTGGCGCTACACAGAATTGTTCCCAGAATCAATGTTGGTCGGAAATGTCCCATCTTTCTGGTCGGAAGATGGTCGATCATAAATCCAACTAACGGATCGTTAATGGCATCTAGAAAGCGTGCGATCAGGAACAGTGTCGCACATGCAGCAGGACTCAAGCCGCATATATTGGTATAAAAAATTAGTAAATATCCGTTGATCAGTGTCATAACCGGAATGTTTCCAAAGTTTGCCATTGCAAATGACAGCTTTTCTCTCATTTTTATCTTATCTTGATTCATATTTTATTCTCACTTTCCCTCTTCTGCACACAGAGCATTTAACTCCACGATCATCTGCTCGATTGCTTCGCCCGGAATAACGCTTAAAAATGATTTCAGCGGCATCTGCGCAATAATTTCCGGAGTCACAAGCTGTACCTCCCCATCTTCTTTCTTAGGTTCTTCTCCCTGTGATATTCCCTCAAGATACTCCATCATTTTCCCTGCTGTCTTCGGGTGGTTCATCAATTCCCCCATTGTAGTGGTCATATCCACAGTGAACGGCAGCAGCACATCAGTGGTAAATGTAAGTTCTGCAGCCTCTCTGATCTCATCGCTGGCATGCCCGATCTGGATCTCATATGTACCTGGCGGAGTATACCAGTCGTGAATCTTTGTCTCGTAGTAAGCAAAATCTCTCGCGCAAAGCTCCATTGTAACAGTCTTCTTCTCACCCGGATTCAGAAATACTTTCGCAAACCCTTTTAGTTCTTTCACTGCTCTTGGCACTGTACTGTTTTTGCCGCTGACATAGAGCTGAACCACTTCACTTCCTGGTCTCTTTCCTATATTCTCCACATCAATGCTCACCTTCAGAATATCTCCATCTTTCATTTCCGCAGAAGAGAGTTTCATATTGCTGTAGCTGAATTCCGTATATGACAGTCCATGGCCGAATGCCCAGCGCACCGGTACTTTCTTCGCATCATAGTAACGGTATCCGACAAAGATATCTTCTCCATAGAGAACAGTCCTGCCGTCTCCAGGGAAATTCAGGTAACTCGGATTGTCTTCCAGACGATATGGGAACGACTCCGCCAGACGTCCTCCCGGATTTGCCTCCCCAAATAACAACCGGTCGCTGGCCTCCCCAATGCCTTCTCCTCCCAGATACATCTCCAGAATGGCATTTACAGACTCCGCCCATGGAGTTTCTACGGGGCTTCCATTATGAAGAACCACAACCACATTCTTCTGTATCTCTGCCACAGCCTCTATGAGACGGTTCTGGCACTTTGGTAGTTCCATGGAATTTCTGTCATATCCTTCCGACTCAAAACTGTCTGGAAGTCCGGCAAAAATTACAACCGCATCTGCACCTGCTGCTGCTTCACACGCCTGTTTCAGCTCCTCTTCTGTCATCTCGTCACGCTCTGACGAGAAGCCTTTCACGTACTCCACTGCCCTGCCTTTTCTCACCGCAGTTTCCAGAGCCGACACTACGCTGTCCGTATTGATGTGACTCGATCCCCCGCCCTGGTATCGCGGTTTCTTTGCAAATTCCCCGATATAGACTACTTTCTGTTCTTTTTTCAGCGGCAGCACTCCCCTGTTTTCCAGAAGTACGGCACACTCTGTTTCGATATCTGCCGCTGCTTTGTGATCCTTTTCCCTGTCAAATACAGTCTCCGCTTTCCTGTTATCTGTGTAGGAGAAGACTACTTTCAGTATGCGTTCCACCGTTCTGTCAAGAATTTCTTCCTCCAGTTCTCCATTCTCCACTGCCTGAATAATCTTTCTTGTATTATATCCTCCTGATCCCGGCATCTCCAAGTCAAGACCGGCTTTCAGTCCTTTCACCCGGTCATTTACAGCTCCCCAGTCACTGACCACATATCCTTCAAATCCCCACTCATCCCGCAGGATATCTGTCAGAAGTTTCTTATTCTCTGAAGAAAATACTCCGTTGATCTTATTGTAGCTGCACATCACAGTCTTTGGCTGCGCTTTCTTCACCGCCTCCTCAAAAGCCGGCAGATAAATTTCCCGGAAAGCCCGTTCCGATACTTCCGACGATATCTGCATACGGTCTGTTTCCTGATTATTCGCGGCGAAGTGTTTCATACTGGTTCCGATGCCTTTCGACTGTACGCCCCGGATATATGCAGACGCCATCTTTCCTGTCAGATATGGATCTTCGGACATATATTCAAAATTCCTTCCGCAGAGAGGACTGCGTTTGATATTAACTGCAGGGCCGAGGAGCATGCTCACGTTCTCAGCCTGACACTCGTCCCCAAGGATCTGTCCCATACGTTCCATCAGTTCCACGTCAAAGCTGGATGCCGTGGCGCAGGCTGCCGGAAAGCAGACTGCATTCACACTTTTATTCAGGCCGAGATGATCTGCCGTTCCTTCCTGTTTGCGCAGACCGTGCGGGCCGTCTGTCATCATAACGGAAGGAATCCCTAACCTTTCGATCCCCATTGTGTTCCAGAAATCCGCTCCCGAACAAAGTCCTGCCTTTTCCTCCAGTGTCATCTGTCTGATCAATTCTTTCAAGTTTCTGCTCATTATGAAATCCTCCTTAAATAAATTCTTATCTGTTCCTATCTGTGGGCTTCCCAGAAGATGACTGCTTCCTGAAGCCAGTTTTTCACTTTTGTTTCATTTCCTATTCCAAATCCATGTCCCAGTCCGTCAACGATTCTGACCGACACATTTTCTTTGCCCAGTACCTTCTCTAATTCCGGCAGTTTATCTTCCACATTTGCAAAACCGAACTCATCATCCCGCCCTACGATAGAAAATACCGCCAGTCCCTTGTCCTCCGGCAAAGCTTTGATATCCCAGTCCAGACCATACATAGGGAAGATCACCTTCGGTCTTGGCAGATGATTCTTGTGGCAGCAGTCCTCATAATTGGCAAATGAATACGCCGTGGTCATAAGTCCTCCTGCTGAAAAACCAAAGATGGCATAATCATCCATGTTTACAGAAAACTGTTTTTGATGCTCCGTCAGATATCGGATCACTTGTGTCAGTTCCCTCGCGGCAGCCTGTCCCTGCTTTACCTGTTCTGTCTCACCCAGCTGTCTGCCGACCGGATAACTTACGACGAAAACAGAATATCCCATTTTATGCAGCTTCATCGCCACAGGATACCCCTCGCAATCAGTTACATTACTGATAAATCCGCCTCCCGGAACTACAATGGCAAGTGGTTTTCCCTGTTGTCCCTGATAAAACATTCCCGTCAGATGTGACCTGTACGGATGACTATTCACTGCTTCCGCAGGATACAGATCCGGCACCAGCCTTGCCTGACCTTTCTCAACAAGTCCGGTTAGATAATTGAAAGATTCCAAGGCTGCATCCAATTGTTCCTCACGACCCTGCGCCTTTAAAAAATCCTTATACTTTACAGGCGCAATAGCTTTCAGCACGTTGTCCTCCACATTGAAAAACATATGTTTAAAACCGCCGAATACCGGATGCTGCATGAAAAATCCAACTTTGTCCTCCCCCGTTCCCGGACGGAAATGTCCGTTTTCATCGTAATAGCTGCTTTCCTTTATTTTTGGAAATCCGCAGATGCCAAGAAGTGCCGGTAAAAACATGGCACTTTTTTTGTAGACATATAATGTCGCACCGATTACAAATAATAAAACAATCACCACTACTGCAAAAAATATCTTCATCCTAACCTATGCCTCCTTTTCTTACTGATATCTTACTTTATACAGACTAAAATTACATCAACGAAACATAAGTGATTTACCAACCAAACTTAATAAAAGTTCGAGTTTGTACTGTACACATTGGCTCCCAATATGGTATATTTTAGATAGGTTGAATAAACTGCTGATGACTATAATCACAGTTCATTCATATCTCGAAAAGGAGAGCTTTTACATGATAACATTATCCGCACTGAACCAATATCTGAAGCAGCACACCCCCGAAGAAACCCAGCGCCTGAACGGTGTAAAGAAGGATTATTCACAATTTCCTGTTGCTAGAGGAAAATTTGATACACCCTGTTACCGTTTTGATACGAACCTTGAAGATCTGCGTTCTTTATTTTTTTCAAAGAAAGTTCTTCCGAGCTATTACAACTTCGCTGTTGTAAAGCAGGATCGTTTTGAAAATGTACCTCTGCATATTCATGAATGGCTGGAATTGAGCTATATTTATTCCGGTTCCTGTACAATGACGATAAATAAAACCACACTCAAACTAAAAGCAGGACAGATGGTCCTGGTTAGTCAGAATGCTCCCCACTCTGTCAAAAGATGTTCAGAAAATGATATTATCATCAATTTTCTGCTGACGCGCGAATATCTGAACGGTACTTTTTTTGAACGCCTGTCTCAGGATAATTACCTTACACACTTTTTCATTGAGGCTCTGAACACCACGATGCAGGAAAGCAAGTATATTGTCTTTTCCCCGGAACAAAAACAAAACCGGCTGGCAGATCTTACCAACCAGTTTCTCTGTGAATTTTATTCTCCGTCCGTAACATCCGGACCTTTTTTAGACAGTCTTTTTACGCTGATTACCTGCGAGATGATCAATCTGTTCCAGCACGGTATGGTTCTGGATCACTCCTCTGTGGATCAGATTTATACCATACTCCGATATATCGAAACAAACTTTGCGGACTGTACCCTTTCTTCTACAGCTGAGTTTTTTAATATGCACCCAAACTATCTCTCTGCCTATATCCGCCAGCATACCGGAATCACTTACAAAGAGCTGGTCCAGACACAGCGGCTTTCTCAGGCGGCAAAACTGTTAAAGAGCACCGCACTTTCCACAAATGATATCAGCCTTGCCGTCGGATATCAGAATACCAGCTTTTTCTTTCAGCTGTTCCGCAAGAAATACGGATGTACGCCTATGGAGTATCGAAACAGACTTCATGCTTCCGATACATCAAATATGTGATATGTGGCATAATTGGCACCTCCGATGGTTCAATTGTACCATAATAGGAATACGTATTAAAATAGTTGGTTATCTAAAGTAGATTATACTAGTATACCATAAACATACTGTTTTTAGGAAGAAATGTCCTATTTCATCCGTAAATAGATTGCAACTTTTAAATCAGTTAAATTTGACCCTATTAAACCAATCATAAGCCCTATTTTATAGCAGTTTGGAGTCTTGATTGGTTAAATAATCGGTTTAAGCAGAGTAAATCAAACCAATCTTAAACCGATTAATCTTTTAATATATCTTATCAACCTCATCTTCATACACTGATTCAGTATGAGTATCAAATAGCACCCATTCCACCAGATCAAAACAATCCGGATTATCCTGCAAGAACCGGTTTACTGTATGTACCGCAATCTTTGCCGCCAACTCAACAGGAAAACTATATATTCCCGTTGATATTGAAGGAAATGCAATAGACCTGATTCCATTATCCATTGCCAGCTTCATAGAATTAAAATAGCAGTTAGCAAGAAGCTCCTCTTCTCTATCTCTACCTTCATTCCATATCGGTCCTACAGTATGAATAACATAATCGCATGGTAAATTATAGGCTTTTGTTATCTTTGCTTCTCCAGTCACGCATCCGTGAAGTGTCCTACACTCAGCCAGAAGTTCCGGTCCTGCGGCTCTATGAATCGCACCATCTACACCGCCTCCGCCAAGAAGAGAGTTATTTGCTGCATTAACAATTGCCTGCACATCTGTTACTTTTGTTATATCTCCTTTTACTGTCTTAATCAAATACATCTTTCTTACCTGCCTGTTTATTATATTACCTCTGCCCCAAATGGCATCAGAGACAATTTTGCGATTTTGAAAAACTGCTTTCCAAAAGGAATTCCGATAATTGTTATACAACATATCAGACCTGCCACAGCATTTCCAACCGCCATAGGTATTCCTATTATAGAAATGCACCACAAGCAACCTGCCAAAACCCACGACAGTCCACTCAACAATCCACCACATATAAACCAAAGTATATTTCCTAATATGCTCATATCAATATTCCTTCTCTATCTCTCCATATATTCCATACATTTTCTTGAACGCATCAAGGTCTGCCTGATTTTTAATCAGCATAACCTCCTCTATCTTACCTGTATGAATGTCCTTAAAGCCTGCAACCTGCTCACCATTACATATGCTCGCCTTGATTACTGGTTTCTTATTTTCTTTATCATATGTCTTTGTAACTATATTTTTCTTAAATAGTCCCACTCTGAGCACCTTCTTTTGATTTTGCCATCAGTATAAGTTTTTCAAAGGACTGTGCAAAGCGTACATCATCTTCTTCTGTACGCTTTCTCGGTCCCCTAATATGATTCTTATGAGAACTGCGCCTTGCCTTCTTGTTAAGATGTCGCTCCATAAGCATCTGATCTATGTTCTCATTTGTGTACCACTTACCGGATTGGTGAATAGCATCAATAATAGGATTATAACACCATTTACACCTCTTCAACAAACACAATACCATAGATTTTCTCAGATGCCAGTTCATTAATCTTATCTATTTCACATCCAGTCTGTTCCATCAGTCTTTCTAGTTGCTCCTTTGTGCACTGATATGCATAGCTTCCCCAGTCCACCTGCTTTTCATTGTCAAAAAGCTTATTGGCTATATCAAGAAATTCCCATCCTCCAAGTTTATATACTCGATTGTTCTCAACTAATATATTGTATGGATCTTTATTCTCGTTCCATGATACCAACTTGTCACTTTGTATTTCTCCATAATAAATAGATGACAACATGCAACCAACCTCTAAGCGATTTCCCAGACTACAATTACTGTATCAGTAACATCTATATCGTCTGCTTCAATATCTATATCATATGCCGCCGGTACACTCATTTCACATTCCGTACACTCCATTAATCTCATTTCATTCATTGGCTTTGTTACAAAATCTATCTCTCCCCAGGAATAATCAATTGCCTGTATTTCACCCAATTTCACATTTGCTGCTGTTGTAAGCACCTGTGCCTTTTGAATGGAATCCTCGATTGCTTTATGTAACAGCTCATTTTTACATTTTTCTACATCAGCTACAGTATATTCAATAGAAAACTCCGGTTTTAATGAACTATGTGCCAAAGCATATAGCACCTGTCCCAGCTTTTTGTTATCAGAAGCAAACTCTATTTTCATATGATGAATATACTTATATCCCTCAAATCTTCGCTTCCAACTCTTATCCCTGTCCTGATAGCTTTCATATTCTGTATCAACATTAAAATATACTGTTTTAAGATCTTTTCTCTGAAATCCAAGTTTTTCAAATAAATCCTTGAGTAGCTCTGTATCTTCTGTTGATCTGCGAAGAGTATCTTCATATTCTTTGCAAAGTTCTTCCTTGTTTACATATAATCGGATCATATCTGGCTTTACTGCTATTTTTCCTTTTCCCGTAACTTTAATTGTTCTCATCATCTTTGCTCTTCCTTTCATTCTCATAATGTTCATACCCATTGATTAAAAGCTCTATCATCTTCTTTGTCATCTGAATATACTTACCAAAAGGATTAATCACAATTCCATTTACCTGTTCCCAATTAAGAGCCAGACGAAGTATTGATTCAATAGACTGATTCATCTGCACATTTCCAGCAGAACCCTTATGCATCTCTTCAGAAGATGTAAATACTCCAATCCATTCTTTTTCATCAGCATCTTTTACAGTTTCTATCTTAAGTCTTACATCATGGTCAAGTGAAATCGTGTCGCCAGCCTTTACTTTACTAATCTGTTCTTCCGACAAAAAAGGATTTTCCGTAATATATGGAACAACAACTTCTCCTGCCTGCTGCATTCTTGTTACCATAACTTCCATAAATAACAACATTCCATTTTTATCCTGCTGAATATAATACTGATCGATTGCTGCCTCAATCATCTGATTTGCCTGTATCT
>OKUW01000893.1_pt1 | contig 9707 bp, 7 predicted proteins | sample 1606771 | NCBI WGS metagenome assembly OKUW01 (sample SAMEA3882553, study PRJEB24775) | human gut metagenome | biome: human-associated habitat; feature: intestine environment; material: feces | place: Netherlands | collected 2009/2010 | reverse complement strand
TTTTCCAGCCCCGGCGCTTCCAGCCCTTGGCCCAGCCCTTTTCCAGCCCGTTGATCACATACTGGCTGTCAGAGCACAGCCGCACCTCACAGGGCTCCTTGAGCTGGCGCAGCGCCTCGATAAAGGCCGTCAGCTCCATGCGGTTGTTGGTGGTGCTGGCGTCGCCGCCGCTCAGTTCCTTTTCGTACACCTTGCCGTCAAAGCGGTAGCGCAGCACCGCACCCCAGCCGCCCGGGCCGGGGTTGCCGCTGCAAGCGCCGTCTGTGTACACCTCTACCTGTTTCATGGGGTTCTCCTTATAGAATAGAATACCTTTATTTAGCGCTATTTTACCCGGGATGTCAAGAGCTAATGTATACGCCGGCCCAGTTTTGCCAAACCTTGGAATTGACAAAACCGGTGCGAGATACTATACTTAGCGTAACAAAATGCGTATAGGGGTGCACCAAAGGTGTGCGCCCGGCTGTTCCGGCAGAAACGCCACGGTCGCATCGAACAGATGGACTTACCTGGCCAAGAACCTCTTGCGGAACCAACAGCGCTGCTGCAAAAAGCACGCTGAACGATAAATTCTATACGATGCATCAACCGGAAGCCGATGCAGTTTCAGGTGCTTCCCCTGTGCAAGGTGCGGCTGCTCTCCCCGGTGGGGGCGCGGCCTGACCTGCAATTGAATCTGGAGGTAAAGAATGGCTCAAACAAAAGAAAATAACCCCGCACCCCGTGCAAAAGCCCCGGCAGCGCCCAAGGCGGCTGCCGCAAACGGCACTGTTCCCGCAGGGGAAAAGCACACCCGTCCCACTACCCGCCGCCCCTACTATAACCGCCGCCCGCGCCGTGCGCAGCAGCCCAAGGAGGCAGCGACTCCCATCCATATCTACCCGCTGGGCGGTCTGGGCGAGGTTGGCAAGAACATGACCGTCTACGAGTGCAACGGTGATATGATCATCGTGGACTGCGGTCTGGTGTTCCCGGACAGCGAGATGTTCGGCGTGGACATGGTCATCCCGGACTTCACCTTTGTGGTGCAGAACAAGGATAAGATCAAGGGTCTGCTCATCACCCACGGCCACGAGGACCACATTGGCAGCATTCCCTATCTGCTGCAAAAGTTCAGCCTGCCGGTGTACGGCACCCGCCTGACCTGCGGCCTGATCAAAAACAAGCTGGAGGAGTTCGGCCTTGCCGGTAAGACCAAGTTTGTGGAGATCACCCCCAAGCAGAAGATCAAGCTGGGCTGCTTCACGGTGGAGCCGATCCATGTGAACCACTCCATCCCGGACGCCGTGGCCTTTGCCATCGACAGCCCGGCGGGCACCATCATCCAGACCGGCGACTTCAAGATCGATTATACCCCGCTGGCCTGCGGCCCCACCGACCTTGCCACCCTGTCCGATTACGGCCAGAAGGGCGTTCTGGCCCTGCTGAGCGACTCTACCAACGCCGAGAAGCCCGGCTTTACCGCCACCGAGCAGAAGGTGGCCGCCAGCGTCCGCAATCTCTTTGCCCGGGCGCAGAACAAGCGCATCATCATCGCCTCCTTTGCGTCGAACATCTACCGCGTCCAGCAGATCATCGACCTCGCCGTGGAGGATGGCCGCAAGGTGGCCTTCAGCGGCCGCAGCATGGTCAACAACACGGCCATGGCGCAGGAGCTGGGCTATATGCACATCCCGGAGGGCACCCTCATCAGCATCGACGAGATCAATCAGTATCCGCCCGAGCAGGTGGTGCTGGTGACCACCGGCAGTCAGGGCGAGCCTTTGAGCGCGCTGAGCCGCATGGCTTCCTGCAGCCACCGTCAGGTGCGGGTCGGCCCCGGCGACTTCATCATCATCTCGGCCAAGCCCATCCCCGGCAACGAGAAGAGTGTGACCAAGATCGTCAACGGCCTGCTCCTGCTGGGCGCTGAGGTCATCTACGAGGGGATGTACGATGTCCACGTCTCCGGCCACGCCTGTCAGGAGGAGCAGAAGCTGATGCTCACCCTGACCAAACCCAAGTATTTCCTGCCCGTGCACGGCGAGTATAAGCAGCTGAAAAAGCACGCCCTCACCGCTGCAAGTCTGGGCATCCCCACCAGCAATATCCTCATTGCAGAAAACGGCTCCAACGTTATCCTCTCGCAGGACGAGATGAAGCTGGGTGAGCCGGTGACCGCCGGTGCCGTCATGGTGGACGGCCTTGGCGTGGGCGATGTGGGCAATGTGGTGCTGCGGGACCGCAAGCACCTCTCTGAGGATGGCCTTGTCATCATCGTGGCTACCGTGGACAGCAAGACCGGCAAGGTGCTGGCCGGGCCGGATCTGGTAAGCCGGGGCTTTGTGTATGTGCGCGAGAACGAGAGCCTGATGGACGGTGCCCAAAGCATTGTGGAAAATGCGCTGGAGCGCTGTGTGGACGAGCACGTCCGGGACTGGAACAGCGTAAAGACCCGTGTGCGTGAGGCGCTGAGCAGTTATATCTACCGGCGCACCAAGCGCAGCCCGATGATCCTGCCGATCCTGATGGAGGTCTGACCCGGGCGCACCGCAAGGCGGTGCAGCGTCTGAGGAGGCAAAAAACCAATGAAACGTAAACCAAGATGGACACTGGAAATGCTCACGGCCAGTCTGGCGGTGCTGTGCGGCCTTTTGCTGCTGGCACTGCTGGTGCAGCGCCCCATGGCATGGCCGCTGCTGGCTGTGCTGGTGGTGCTGTGGGGCATAGGGGCAACCCTGTTCCGCTGCAAGCTGCGCAGCTGGGTGGTGCGCTGGACAAGCGGCACCACCTTTGAAAAATCCAAGGTGCAGTTCAGTCTGGAGCCCCTTTCCCAGCCTGCTGCGCTGCTCTCCGGCGAGACGGTGCTGTGGTACAATAGCCAGTTCCGCACCCGCCTGCTGGGCGGGCAGGATGTGCTGGCCAGCCGGGTGCAGAAGCTTCTGCCCGGGCTGGATCTGCAGCTGTGCCGCAAGCGTGAGGGACAGCTGCTGACCCTTGCCGACGGCTACTGGAGCGTGCACAGTTCCACCGTGCCCGGCGAAGCCGAAAGCATGACCCTGCTGGTGCTGAACGAGGAGACCGAGCTGCGCCGCATCGAGGCAGAGTATAAGGCCAGCCGTCCGGGGTATCTTGCCTTTCAGCTGGACGGCTACGATGATGTGTTCGGGGATCTGATGGACAGCGAACGCGCCCGCCTGCTGGAGGGCGTCAACCGCATTCTGGAGGAGATGATCGGGCGCGGCAGCGGCTTTCTGCGCCGGGTAGGCAGCGGCGGCCGCTACATCGCCGTGGTGGAGGAACGCCAGCTGGAGCAGTTTGCCAACCGCGGCTACGATGTGCTGGATAAGATCCGCGCACTGGACCCCAGCGTGAGCCTTTCGCTGTCCATTGGTATCGGACGCGGTGCGCGCACCCTGCGGGAAGCGCAGGACATGGCCGAGCACGCGTTGGATATGGCGCAGGGACGCGGCGGCGATCAGGCCGCTGAGATGACGCTGGACGGCTTTACTTTCTACGGCGGCGTGAGCCACGGCGTGGAAAAGCGCAGCAAGGTGCGCAGCCGCCTTGTGGCCGACCAGCTGGTCAAGTTGATCAAGGAAGCCGACCATGTAGTCATCATGGGTCACCGCATGAGCGATCTGGATGCCATCGGCGCAGCCGAGGGCGTGCTGCGCATTTGTAAGATCTGCGATGTGCCGGCGGTCATCGCCGTCCGGCGGGACGCTACACTGGCTGCCAGCCTGATCGATGCACTGTGCAAGGCGGGGCAGAAGGATGACTTTATCGACCCCAAGGACGCCCTGCCCATCATCTCCAAGCGCACCCTGTGCATCGTGGTGGATACATATCAGGTGGGTCTTGTGGAAAGCAAGGACATTCTGGAAAAATGCGGCAAGGTTGCTGTCATCGACCACCACCGCAAGGGTGTGGGCTACATTGAGAACCCGGCGCTGGTCTGCCACGAGCCCTATTCTTCCTCGGCCAGCGAGCTGGTCACCGAGCTGTTGCAGTATGTGGGCGAGCGGGACGACAAGCCCAACCGCGTGGAAGCCGAAGGTCTGCTTGCCGGCATCCTGCTGGATACGCAGGACTTTACCCTGCACACCGGTGTGCGCACCTTTGAAGCTGCTGCTGCTCTGCGCCGCTACGGCGCAGAGACCGAGCGGGTGCGCAGGTTGTTCGATGTGACCATGGTGGAGTACAACGCCAAGGCCGATCTGGTGGAAAAGGCGCAGATGTACAAAAACTGTGCCATCTCCATCGGCGGCGAGGTGGCCCCGGAAGCCCGGGTCGCCATTGCGCAGGCCGCCAACGATCTGCTGCGCATTCAGGGCGTGGACGCCAGCTTTGTGGCGGTGCAGGTGGGCAACGGCGTAAACATCTCTGCCCGCAGCATGGGTGCCGTGAATGTGCAGGTGATCATGGAGTCGCTGGGCGGCGGCGGTCATCAGACCATGGCAGCAGCGCAGCTGAAACATATCACCCCGCAGGCGGCACGCAGCCGCATTCAGGACGCCATCGACCAATATTATCTCTCCCAGAAAAAGACTACGCCGGAAGCACGACCGGCAAAAGGGGAATAAAACATGAAACAGTATGATTATCTTATCGTTGGTGCCGGTCTGTTCGGTGCCGTGTTTGCCCACGAGGCCAAAAAGGCAGGCAAAAAGTGTCTGGTCGTTGATAAGCGCGACCATATCGCGGGCAACATCTACACCGAAACTGTGGAGGGCATCAATGTGCACCGCTACGGTGCGCATATCTTCCACACCAATAATAAGGCTGTGTGGCAATATGTGAACCAGTTTGCAGAGTTCAACCGCTACACCAACAGCCCGGTGGCCAACTACCACGGTCAGATCTACAACCTGCCCTTCAACATGAACACCTTCAACAAGATGTGGGGCGTTGTGACCCCTGCCGAAGCCAAGGCCAAGATCGAAGAGCAGAAGGCCGCTGCAGGCATCACCGACCCGCAGAACCTCGAGGAGCAGGCCATCAGCCTTGTGGGCACCGATATCTACGAAAAGCTCATCAAGGGCTACACCGGCAAGCAGTGGGGCCGCCCCTGCACCGAGCTGCCCGCCTTTATCATCAAGCGCCTGCCGGTGCGCTTTACCTACGACGACAACTACTTCAACGCCCTGTATCAGGGCATCCCCAATGGCGGCTACACCGCCATGGTGGAAAAGATGCTGGAGGGCATCGAGGTGCGGCTGAATGTGGACTATCTGGCCGACCGCGAAAATCTGAACGCTCTGGCCGAGAAGGTGGTCTACACCGGCCCGGTGGATGCCTACTTCGGCTACCGGCTGGGTGCGCTGCAGTACCGCAGCGTCCGCTTTGAGACCGAGACGCTGGACACCGACAACTATCAGGGCAACGCCGTCGTGAACTACACCGACGCCGAGACCCCCTACACCCGCATCATCGAGCACAAGCACTTTGAGTTCGGCACCCAGCCCAAGACCGTCATCAGCCGGGAGTACAGCGCCGAGTGGAAGCCCGGCGACGAGCCGTATTACCCGGTGAACGATGATAAAAATGGTGCTTTGTACGCTGAGTATAAGAAGCTGGCCGATGCCGAGCCGGGCGTCCTCTTCGGCGGACGTCTGGGCGAGTATAAGTACTACGATATGGATAAGGTCATCGAGGTGGCCTTGGATGTCGTGGGTAAAGAGCTGGCATAACGTAAAAAGCCTCTCCCTTTGGGAGAGGTGTCACCGTAGGTGACGGAGAGGGCAAGGATGCTGGCGGAGAAGTGCAGGCACGGCGATAGTATCGCTCTGACAAAGAGTTTGCCTATCTCCGCGCACCGGCACTGTCGCAACGGGCTTGCCCTCTCAGTCTCGCTTCGCTCGCCAGCTCTCCCAAAGGGAGAGCCTTTAGCAGGCGTTGACGGAACAGCCCGATTGCTGTATACTAACCATAGAAATCTTCGCCGGGAATATCCCGGCGGGAAGTGAGGGATACTATCATGAAAGTGATTCTGAAGCAGGACGTCAAGGGCATCGGCAAGAAGGACGAGATCCACGAGGTCTCCGACGGCTACGCCCGCAACTACCTGTTCCCGCGCAAGCTGGCCGCTGTGGCAGATGCCAGCGCTGTGAACATGGCCCGCGGCAAGGAGGCCGCAGCCGATTTCCACGAAGCTGAGAATGTGGCAGCTGCCAAGGCTCTGGCTGCCAAGATCGAAGGCAAGACCGTGACCATCAAGGCCAAGGGCGGCGCATCCGGCCGTCTGCACGGCAAAGTCACCGGCAAGGAAGTGGCTGAGGCTCTGGCCCAGCTGGCCGGTTCGCCCATCGACAAGAAGAAGATCGAGCTGGAGACCAAGGACATCAAGGACGCGGGCGTCTTCAACGGCAAGGTCCGCCTTTATGTCGGTGTCACCGCTTCCTTTAAAGTTCAGGTCGAAGTGGAGCAGGCCTGATCCAGCCGTTCTCTGCGCCCCCTCTCGGCAGGGGGCGCTTTTTGGCTTTACGGACACGATAACGATTCAGAAGGATAACAGCCATGCCGAACGAACGACATTACAACGAACTCAACCTCGAGAGCGTGGGCATCAACCTGCCCTATAACATGCAGGCAGAGCAGAGCGTGCTGGGCGCAGTGCTGCTCAAGCCGGAGACCCTGACCGACCTGGTGGAGATCATCCGGCCCGAGATGTTCTATACCCGCCAGAACGCGCAGATCTACTCCGAGATGCTGCGGCTCTTTACCAGCGACCAGACCATCGACTTCGTGACCCTGCTGGACGCCGTCATTTCAGACGGCGCCTTCCCCAGCGCCGACGAGGCGAAGGTCTACCTGACCGGTCTGGCCGAGACAGTGCCCAGCATCTCCAACGTCAAGGCCTACGCCCAGATCGTGCAGGAAAAGTATCTGGTGCGCCAGCTCATGGGGGTGGCGAAGGACATCTTACAGGACGCCGGGGACGAGCCGGACGCCGACCTCCTGCTGGAAAATGCCGAGCAGCGCATCTATGAGATACGCTCAGGCCGGGATTCCAGCGCATTGACGCCCCTTTCTTCCAGCATGGTGGAGACGCTGACCAATCTTCAGAAGATCAGCGGCCCCGACGCCGACAAGTACAAGGGCATCCCTACCGGCTTCCGCCTGCTGGACACCGTCCTCACCGGCCTCGGCCGCGGCGACCTCATCATTCTCGCCGCCCGCCCCGGTATGGGCAAGACCAGCTTTGCGCTGAACATCGCCACCCGCGTCGCCATGCAGCAGAAGGTGCCGGTGGCCATCTTCAGCCTCGAAATGACCAAGGAGCAGCTGACCAACCGCATCCTCTCGGCGGAAGCGGGCATCGACAGTCAGGCCTTCCGCACCGGTGCGCTCCGGGCTGAGGACTGGGAGTATCTGGCCCTCGCCACCGAAAAGCTCCATGACGCCCCCATCTATATGGACGACACCTCGGGCATCACCATCACCGAGATGAAGGCGAAGATCCGCCGGGTCAATCAGGACCCCGCCCGCCCCAACGTGGGCCTCATCGTCATCGACTACCTGCAGCTGATGACCACCGGCCAGCGCAGCGAGAACCGCGTGCAGGAGATCAGCTCCATCACCCGAAACCTGAAGATCATGGCAAAGGAGCTGAATGTGCCCATCATCGCGCTGAGCCAGCTGTCCCGTGCGGTGGAAAAGCAGGGCAACAACTCCAGCCACCGCCCGCAGCTTTCTGACCTGCGCGATTCCGGTTCCATCGAGCAGGACGCAGACTGCGTTCTGTTTTTGTACCGCGATTCCTACTACGCTAGCCAGAACCCGGACGGTGCCGAGGTGGATGCCGATACCGCCGAGTGTATCGTGGCAAAGAACCGTCACGGCGAGACCAGCACCGTGCCGCTGGGCTGGGATGGTGCCCACACCCGCTTTATGGATGTGGACTTCAAGCGCTGATGGATACTGTGATTCTTGCCCGGGTGGAGGATTTCTGCATCCGGGAGGGGCTTTTGCAGCCCGGCACACCGCTGCAGCTGGCGGCGGCAGTGTCCGGCGGGGCGGACAGCATGGCGCTGCTCTGCCTCATGCGCCCACTGGCCGAGGAAAACGGCATCACACTCACGGTCTGCCATGTCAACCACGGCCTGCGGGGGGAGACAGCCGACCGGGACGAGGCCTTCGTCCGGGAGGCCTGCGCCCGGCTGGGTCTGCCGCTGCGGGTCTTCCATGCCGCTGAGCTGGAAGCAGAGGTGGGCAGGCCGCAGACCGGGGAGGACTGGGCGCGCCGTCTGCGCTACACGGCCTTTGCGCAGCTGCAAGGGCAGGGGATAGATGCCATCGCTACGGCCCATACTGCAAATGACCAAGCGGAAACGCTGCTGCTGCGGCTGGCGCGCGGCACCGGGCTGCACGGGGCGGGCGGCATCCGGCCAAGGCGCGGGTGCTACCTGCGCCCGCTGCTCTGCCTGAGCCGCGCTGAGACCGAGGCCGTCTGCCGGGCAGCAGGACAGCCGTGGGTCACCGACGAGACCAACGACACCAATGCCTACGCCCGCAACCGGCTGCGTCATAGCGCCCTGCCTGCACTGGAAAGCACCAACGCGGCAGCGGTGCAGAATCTGGCACGGTTCTGTGAAAAGGCCGCGCGAGCAGATGCCTACCTTGCCGCCGGGGCTGCAAAGCTTCTGGCGGCGGCACGCCTGCCCGGCGCAGAACCGGCGTGGCAGTTGACACCCTTGCAGGCGGCAGATCCGCTGCTGCTGGAGACCGCGCTGCACAGCCTTGTAGCCCCGGTGCGGGACGCAGAGGAAAAATATGTGCAGCTGCTGTGTGCCGTGGTGCGGCAGGGCAGCGGCGCAGTACAGCTGACCGGACAGGTACGCTTTTGTGCCGGGAACGGCTGTCTGCGGCAGGAAACGCTGCCGCAAGCGCTGCCCGAGCAGCCGGAGAACCTGCCGCCGCAGCTGCCCCTTTTGCCCCAAAAACAGCCGGAATTCCGGCTGCGCGGGGGCTGGAAGGGGACTGCGGAGCTGTTAAGAGCCGATTTTGAAGAAAAAATACAAGTCGTTCATAAAAAAGACTTAAAAAATCGGGCGGATTATGCTAGAATAACTACGTTGTACACTAGTCTTGTTCTGCGTGCCCGACAGCCGGGAGACCGCTTCCGGCCTGCGGGGCGGGGGTTGAGCAAACCGCTGCGCAAGTGGATGAACGAGGCCGGTGTCCCGAACGAACTGCGGGATACGCTGCCGCTGCTTGCCAGCGGAAGCGAAATTTTATGGGTGTGTGGAGAAGGCTTTGCCGATGGCCTTGCACCGGACACGGAAAGCAGATGGATCCTGCACTTGGATGCAGAGATCGAAACACAGGAGGAAAAAACAAATGAGTATGCACGATGATATCAAGACCGTTCTGGTCAGCGAAGAGCAGCTGAAGGCCAAGGTGGCAGAGCTGGGCGCTCAGATCAGCCGGGATTATGCCGGTAAAAATCTGGTGCTGGTGTCCATCCTCAAGGGCTCGGTGGTCTTTATGGCCGACCTGATGCGGGCTGTGAGCATCCCCTGTAATATCGACTTTATGGTGGTCTCCAGCTACGGCGGCAGCAACACCATCACCAGCGGTCTGGTCAAGATCATCAAGGATCTGGACGGTGATCTGTCCGGCAAGGATGTGCTGATCGTGGAGGACATTCTGGACACCGGCGTCACCCTGTCCAACCTTGTGCCCATGCTCAAGATGCGCAACCCGAACTCCGTTAAGATCTGCAC
>OKUW01000892.1_pt1 | contig 9712 bp, 7 predicted proteins | sample 1606771 | NCBI WGS metagenome assembly OKUW01 (sample SAMEA3882553, study PRJEB24775) | human gut metagenome | biome: human-associated habitat; feature: intestine environment; material: feces | place: Netherlands | collected 2009/2010 | reverse complement strand
GGGGCTGGGCGAGGAGGATTTTGCATCCCTGACCCCGGAACTGGCGCAGAAGTACGAAGAGCATTTCCATCAGCCCGAAGCTTTTCTTCCTCTGGGACGCCGCCTGATGGTCATTCCGGTGCCGGATGAATCGGTTCAGAATGACGCAGAAAAGGCTGTGAGCAAGCCCCCGGCAGAGCATGACCGCTAAGACGATTTTCTGCACAGGAGGTGGTAACGATGCAGGAAGAAATCGAGCATAAGACGGTCAACCTTGCCATCTCGACCACAAAACTGTCTGCCCGCACCCTGCTGCGTGGGATGCAGTTTCTGCTGCGGCAGTACGATAAGCACGCTTCGCAGGGCAAGCAGTCCATGCAGCAACCAATTCAAACAAACGAGTGTGCGCACAGTATCGTTGTTTTAGTTTTACATAAGGAGTAACAACGATGAAAAAACGTGTATATACCTTATACCGTGTTTCGACCATTGGACAGGTCGAAAAGGATGACATACCCATGCAAAAAGAAGCCTGCCACGAATTTGCAGAACGGCAGGGCTGGGAAATCGTCAAGGAGTTTTCCGGAAAAGGCGTTTCCGGTTTTAAGAAATCTGCAAAAGACCGCGATCAGCTCCAGCTGCTTCAACAGGCGGCTGCTGCCGGAGAGTTTGATGTTCTGCTGGTGTTCATGTTTGACCGTCTGGGTCGGCGTGACGACGAAACGCCCTTTATCGTGGAATGGTTCACGAAGCAAGGGGTCGAGGTCTGGAGCGTAAATGAAGGCCAGCAGCGTTTTGATTCCCATGTCGATAAGCTGATGAACTATATCCGCTACTGGCAAGCATCCGGCGAGAGCATCAAGACCTCTATCCGTACTCGCACCCGTATAGAACAGCTTACGGAAGAAGGTCACTACACTGGCGGCATTGTAGCTTTTGGTTACAAGCGTGTCCAGAAAGGCCGCTTGAACAAAAAGAACCAAGCTGTCTGCGATTTGGAAATCAACGAGGAAGAAGCCGCCGTGGTGCGCCTGATCTTTCAGAAGTATGTTTATGAGGGATACGGAGCAAAACGGATCTGCAACTATCTTGTCGAACACAATATTATGGGGCGCAATGGAAAGAACATTCCTAATATTACGATTGGCAGGATGATTCGTAACAAAGGATACACGGGTTATCTTATCAATGGCAACGTTGAAAAAGAATGCCCTGAGTTGCGGATCATCGAGCCGGAAGTATTTGAAAAGGCTCAGGAGCTACGGGATGCCCGCCGCAGAGAGAAGGGTGAGGACGCAGATTCGTACAGTCCTCATGCCTTGCTTTGTGGTAAAGTGTTCTGTGCCCACTGCGGCAATCGTTTGAATATTACCAGCAGCGGACGCACCCGGCTTCGGGCAGATGGTACTGTCGTAAAAGAAAAGCGTTATCGTTATAGCTGCAACTTTAATGTTCGGCATCCGGGGCAGTGCGATGGACAGTCCGGTTATGGTGTAACGACACTGGACGCAGTTGTAGAAAGCATCGTGTGCATGAAGTTTGAAGAAATTCTGGAGTGCTCCAAGAGCAATCTTCTGGAAGAAATGCGGCGTAAAGATTTGGATGCTGCCAAAAAGGAAGCAACTCGTTGGAAAGAGGAAGTCCAGACCAAGGTTGACGAACAGGATGCGTTAAAAAAGGAAATGATTCGTGTCATCCAAGGAACAAGCGGACTCGACCGCGAGATGATTCAGCAGATGGTCAATGAAAACAAGGAAGCACTGCTTATTGCACAGACTAATCTGGCAGACTCGGAAAAGAAATTGAAGGAGATCGAGGAGCAGAACCAGAAAGCTGAACGTAATTGCAGTGATCTGTTTACATGGGCAAGCACCTATAAGGGCGCTAGTTTTGAAAGGCGTCAGGCTATTTTGAAACAGTTTATCAAAGAAGTGCGTGTCGGACGCGACTATAATATTGAGATCGTTCTCAATGTACCGCTGGACGAATTTGAGGAGTTCAAGCGTCACGCAGCATCGGCTGGACGGGGCAAAAATCAGAAAAACAAGTCGCAAAATCCTCAAAAAGTTGGGCGTTGTACATCAAATGCCGGAATCGTCGTTTTAGACAAAACAGCAGGTGAAACCATAAGCATTGTGCCTAAAAATGCTGCGCACGCGATTTTGCGCTGTTAAGACGAATGATGCACGATTTTGCAAAGAAAGACAAAAAGAAACGCCGTATCGCTTAATACGATACGGCGTTTTATGGACTCGAAGGGAGTCGAACCCTCGACCTTTCGGATGCGAACCGAACGCTCTCCCAACTGAGCTACGAGCCCACAAAAAAGCACCCAATTTCTAATGGAGGCAAATGAGCTATAACACCAGATCGGGAATGCAACGCTTGCACTCCCAACTGAGCTACGAGCCCACAAAAAAGCACCCAATTTCTAATGGGGGCAAATGAGCTATAACGCCAGATCGGGAATGCAACGCTTGCACTCCCAACTGAGCTACGAGCCCATATTTAAGCCCCCAAAAACCGCTTGGGGGCGCGTGGTATATAACTCCAGATTGTTTAAGGACCGAACGCTCTCCCAGCTGAGCTATAGGCCCATGATGATGACGCTGATAGTGTACCGCGTTTTAGGGCGTTTGTCAAGCAGTTTCGGAGAGCATGAGCGGAGACTTACAACTGGCCAAGCTGCCAGAAGGCTACGGCGCTGGCGGCGGCTACGTTGAGGGAATCCACCCCATGGGACATGGGGATCTTTACGGTGTAATCGCAGGCGGCGATGGTACTGCCTGCCAGCCCATCGCCCTCGGTGCCCAGCACGATGGCAAGCTTTGGCTCGGCGGCAAGAGCGGGGTCGTCAATGCTGACCGAGCGGTCGCTCAGCGCCATGGCAGCGGTCTTGAAGCCCAGCGCGTGGAGCTGGGCGCTGCCGTTTTCCGGCCAGTCGGCAGGGCAGGTGCCGATCTGCGCCCACGGCACCTGAAACACGGTGCCCATGCTCACCCGCACCGCGCGGCGGCACAGCGGGTCGCAGCAGGAGGGGGTGATGAGCACGGCATCCATGTTCAGCGCGGCAGCGCTGCGGAAGATAGCGCCCACGTTGGTGGAATCCACGATGCCTTCCAGCACAGCCACCCGGCGGGCGTGGGCACAAACCTGCTCCACCGTGCGGGGCGCAGGGCGGCGGAAGGCGCACAACACGCCCCGGGTCAGCGCAAAGCCGGTGAGCTGTGCCAGCAGTTCCCGGTCGGCGGTGTACACCGGCACATCGCCGCAGCGGGTCAAGATCTCCTGTGCCGGGCCGGTGATCTGCCTGCGCTCCATCAGCAGGGAAAGGGGCTGATATCCGGCGTCTAGCGCCCGGGCGATCACCTTGGGGCTTTCGGCGATAAAAATGCCCTTTTCCGGCTCCAGCCGGTTGCGCAGCTGCGCCTGCGTGAGCCGGGCGTAGATGTCCAGTTCCGGGGCGGTAAGGTCGGTGATCTCGTAAATGACAGGCATGGAAACGCTCCTTCAAAACAGATTTTTCCTTATTGTAGCACAAGCCGGGGCAGAATGCAAAATCCCTGCTGCACACAGAGCACAGCAGGGATTTGAATGCAGAAGGAAAAGCAGCCGCTTACTCAGAGCGCAGCGCCTTGACGGGGTTACTCTTTGCGGCGCTGCGGGCGGGGATCAGGCCGCCCAGCATGGTAAGCAGGGTGGCCAGAACGATCAGAATCAGCGCACCCAGCGGCGGCAGAGCGGCCACCACATTGGCGTTCCCGGCAAGGTGGTGGATCAGCATATTGCCAGGGATCAGCAGCACAAGGCAGAGCACCACGCCCATTACGCCGGAGCAAAGGCCGATGATAAAGGTCTCGGCGTTGAACACCTGCGAGACATTGTGTTTGGAAGCACCGATGGCACGCAGGATGCCGATCTCCTTGCGGCGTTCCAGCACGCTGATATAGGTGATAATGCCGATCATGATGGAGGACACCACCAGCGAGATGCCCACAAAGGCAATGAGCAGGTGGCTGACCATGCTGATGATCTCGGTGACCGAGGTCATCAGGGTGCCTACCATGTCGGTGTAAAGGATCACCTTGTCCTCTTCGCCCTGCTGCCGCATGGCGGCGTTGTAGGCGTCCAGCTCGTCCACGATCAGCGCTTTGGTATCAAAGCTGTTGGGGTAGATATAAATGCAGTCGGGCTTGGCGTAGTCTATATAGCCGATGCTGCTCAGAACACTGTCGTAGCTGGAAGCGGAGGAGAGCAGGGTGCTCCTGATCAGATCGGTAAGGTCGGAGCCGGTCATGTTGAGCTGGATCGCGTTCTGGAAGGCAGCAGGGTCGACCTTGAGAGCGCTTTCCACCTGCCCGCTCAGCTGCGCAATGTTGCTTTGGATCGCCTGTGCGATCTTCTGCTCCAGCTGTCCTGCCAGCTGCTGGATGGCGGGGCCGATCTGGCTTTGTACGGCAGCAGTAAGCTGGGTCTGCAATGCCTCGCCCAGCTGGGTGGAGTAGGTCTCCATGACAGCCTGCATATTCTGCTGCAGCACATCGGCAAACTGCTCCTCCAGCCCGGAGTCCTCCAGCAGGTCCCCGATGGATTCCGACAGCAGCTTCTGGAAGGCTTCAGTTTTCATATAGGAGGAAAAGCCCAGCTTGTCCAGATTCAGCAGACCATTGCTGATGAGATAGCGCTTGTAGCCGTTCATGATCTTTTTCATCAGCTCCTGCAGCGCATCCTGCGAAAGGTGCAGCTCCACACCATCGAACAGCTCCCGCATATCCATGTCCGGCAGGGGCAGTTCGCTCAGATCCAGCTGGAAGCTGGAAGGGTCGATGAGGGTGGAAAGATCAAAGGAGCCATCTGTCAGGTCAAAGGCGCCGCTCAGGTCAAAATGCAGGGCACTGGTATCGAACTGAAAAGCATCCTTGAGGGCATCCGTGTCCACCGAGAACAGGGAGGCGATGTCCAGCACAGTGCCGCCGGCAGCGCCAAAGGGCTCGCCGGTCAGCACGTTCGTGTCCGGGTCGGCCAGCTGCTGGCGCACGATGGCGCTGTCGGCAGCCTGATCGATCACGTGATAGGTCAGCTCATGCAGATAGTCCAGCCCGGTGTACAGGATGGCAGAGGTGGCATCGGCCTTGGGCTGCACAACGCCCACAACGGTCAGCTCCTCGCTGTCGGCCACGACCTGCTGCATATAATCGGCATCGGCCTGCTTGTTCAGCCAGAGCTTGTGTTCGGCATCATAGGTGTAGCAGTCGGCTTTGTTGACCAGCCGGAAGGTCTTGCCGAGAAATTCTTCGTAGGTGTAGGTGCCATAATCATCGGGCAGATCGACCAGCTGGTTGCTGGCGTACTGCTGCAGGATCTTGTCCAGCTCTGCCTGATCCCGCATTCCCATGGCGTATAGGGCATAGTCCGAAATGCTGCCGTTGGCGCTCAGCACCAGCACCAGCTCGTTGTACTTTTCCGGCCAGCGGCCGGCTTTTACGTCGTACTGATCCTCATATAGGGCAGGGGTCTCGGCCATTTCGCCGAACACATGGGGACTGGATACCGAGGTGAGCAGACTGGATACCGAGGTGTTCTGACCGGCAAGGTCGGTAAAGGTGGTGTCCGGGTTCAGCTTATGCACCGTGCCGTCTGCGTCCTGCCGGTAGATCAGCGGGGAAGCGTTGTAGGTGTATTCCACCGTGGCATTATCCCGGATGGAACAGGCGTCGCTGTCCAGATAAGCCTTCAAAGAGCGCAGGTCATTGGTGGCAGCGCCGATATTCAGCTGTGCCAGCATCTGCCGGACCGTCACCATGCCCTCCGGGGCGGGGGCAGAGCCAAGCGCGTCGGCATGGGTGCTGGGGTCCAGCAGGCTGGTCAGATCCATGCCGGAGCTGCTGATCTGCAGCGGATAAGAGGCCAGCGTGGAACGCTCCGTTTCGCTGATATAGCTGTTTACACCGTTGGAAAGCGAAAGGATCAGCGCAATACCGATGATGCCAATGGAACCGGCGAAGGCGGTGAGCAGGGTGCGCGCTTTTTTGGTGAGCAGGTTGTTGAAGCTGAGGGAAAGGGAGGTGAGCAGGGACATGGAAGAGTGCCCCATGTTCCGGTGCACGGGGGCTGCGCAAACAGCATCGTCCTCGGGCTCGTAGGGCATGGAGTCGGAGCAGATGACGCCGTCCTTCAGCGTTACGATGCGGGTGGCGTAGTGCTCGGCCAGCTCCGGGTTGTGGGTGACCATGACCACCAGCCGGTCACGGGCCACCTCCTTGAGCAGCTCCATCACCTGAAGGCTGGTCTCGCTGTCCAGTGCGCCGGTGGGCTCGTCTGCCAGCAGGATATCGGGGTTGTTCACCAGCGCACGGGCAATGGCTACCCGCTGCATCTGCCCGCCGGACATCTCGCTGGGGTGCTTGTGCAGCTGGTTGCCCAGCCCCACCTGCTCCAAAGCCTTGGCGGCACGGCGGCGGCGCTCGGCCTTGGAAACGCCCGAGATGGTCAGTGCCAGCTCCACATTGCCCAGCACGGTCTGGTGGGGGATCAGGTTATAGCTCTGGAACACAAAGCCGATGGTGTGGTTCCGGTAGGAGTCCCAGTCGCGGTCGGTGTATTTTTTGGTGGAGATACCGTTGATGATAAGGTCGCCGCTATCGTAGCGGTCCAGACCGCCGATGATGTTCAGCAGCGTGGTCTTGCCGGAGCCGCTGGGCCCCAGAATGGCCACAAATTCGTTATCCCGCAGGTTCAGGCTGACGTTGTTCAGTGCGTGCTGCACCAGCTCGCCGGTCTTGTATTCCTTGTTGATCTGTTTGAGTTTGAGCATAGATGTGCCTTTCCGGTACCGCGCCGCCGGGCGCTGAGCCTATGGATCAAAGTAAGTGAGAGTTACAGACAATATATAATCTATTATAGCAAAATCTTGTGAATAAACCATGACAAGATAAAGCAGGAAGGACAAAGCCGGCGTTTATCTGCGTGTATAGGACAAAAAAGAGAAAACGGAAAAAGATACCGGTTGAATTTACGGGGCGAACGTGCTATTCTAAAATTGTCAGCGGCGCACGGAACAAAACACGGACACCCATTACGCCGCATGAAAAATGTGTCGGAATTGAAAAACTGACGACACATTTCTGAAAAGCCGCATAAACCAGACATGGACAAACATTTCTTTAGGATTGTAACAGCTTCTCCTGCTCCATACAATAAAAAAGGACATTCAAGGCAAAAAAGCAATGCCCTTGCGGTAAGGAGGAACTGAAATGGAACGTACATTTTCACCCATGATCCGGCAGTATTCTGCCATTGATGGCTTGCAGAAGGCGTATACGCTGGTGTATGCCATGGAGGTGGAGGGCACACAAGGCTGCCGACTGACCTTATGCAGGCTGGGCAGCCGACAGCGGGTGGACAGTCAGTATGTTGCGGCTGCGCCGGAATTCTGCTATCGGATCCTGCGCTATCTGTGCGAGAATGGAGTTCAGCCGGAGATCTGGCAGGACGTTGTCACAGAGCTGACGGCTGTCGACCCGGCAGGAGGGAAAGGCGGCGCTTGGTGTGAACAGTGAGCGAACAGCCCAGCTGCGGGTTGCCCTTGCAAGCTATGATCTGAAGGAACTCCGTGTTCAAAAGCGCTATCTGCAGGAACAGGGAAGCGCCATTGAATGTACCTGCTTTTGCAGCGGGGAAAAGCTGCTGCAGCGGCTGCAGCAGGGTGCCCGCTGCGACGCCGTGGTGCTGTGCAGTGAGCTGGCGGATATGTCTATGGAGCAGTTTGTCCGGCAGCTGTATCAGCTGAAGGAAAGGCCGGTGCTGCTGGTGCAGTGTGCAGGCCGACGCAGAGCTGCGGTGCTGCCGGAAGGCTGCGACCGCTGTTACTGCGTAGAAGGCACTGAGCTGAAAAGGCTGCTGTGGCAGCTTTACCGTATGCCGGGCCAGCAAAACCAGCAATTGGAGCAGCAGTGCGGCCAGCTGTACGAGACATGGGGCATCTCACGTGCAGACATCAATGCCAGATACCTCACCTGTGCGGTCAGCATTGTGTGCAGCACCAGCCAGAAGCTGGCGATCCGCAAGGAGATCCTGCAGGCGGTGAGCGAGCAGTTTGAAGCATCGGTCACTGCGGTGGACAGCGGCATCCGCCGCATGGTGGATCAGCTGGAAGCAAGGCCGGGGCCTGCATGGCTGGCGTTTAAAGCCGATACGGGGCTGGGCAGCGGCAAGCCCACCACCGGCAAGCTGATCTATGCGGTCAGAAGTGCTGTGCTCCGGCAGAAAACAGATAAATAAGTGGTGTCCCGGGAGGCAGAGCAATGAAGCAGCAAAGGACAGACGCGCGGTCACTTACGGCGGATCAGCAAAAGCGGATCGAGGAGGTCTGCTTTCGCTCGCTGGCGCTGATCGGGCACAACTGTGAATATCTGGAACAGCATTTTGACCGCACCGGTGCAGATGAGTCTACCCGGCAGGCAGTGGCGGATATCAACGCCGCTGCTGTGAAGCTGGACCGCACCCTCAGCGAAGCTATGACTTTGCTGGAGTTTCTGCGCGGGGACGAAAAGCCGCAGCTGTATCCGGTCGATCTGTGTGATCTGCTGCGGCAGGTGGCGGCGCAGGCTGATATGATCCGGGCGCAGCTTGGGGTGGAAATCCATCTGGATTACGGCGGGTGGACCTCCTGCTGTGCGCTGGCAGACCGCAGCGATGCAGAGCTGCTGTGTCTGCATCTGCTCTCCAATGCACTGCGTGCCAGCAGGGAGGGCGGCAGTGTCAATATTGCGCTGCGCCGCACCCAGACGGCATGGCTGATGACCTTTACCGATGATGGCTGCGGCCTGCCCGGCGAAGATGCGCAGACGGCGCTGGAAAACCGCCGCAGCTTTCTGGGCGGGGCACAGTTGGGGCTGCTGCTCTGTCAGGAGTGCTGCCGCAGGATGGGCTGGAGCCTGCAGCTGGAGCCTGCGCCTGAAAAGGGCACCAGAGCGGTGGTAAGCATTCCGCTGTATGCGGGCGAAAGCCGTCCCGACGGCACAGTGGAGCTGCGCACCGACACGGAGACCGAGCAGGAGCAGCGCCGGTATCATCTGCGCGCTATGCTGGTGCGGGAGATGCGCACCATGCCGGAGCGCGGAGACCCGGAGAAGGAGCTTTAATAATGTAGAGGGGCTGCTGCACAGCGTTTTGTGCGGCAGCTTTTTTTGAGGGAAAAAACGACACTTGTTCACAAAAAGTTCAGCCTTTTGAGCAAAAAATACTATTTTTTTCGTGTAAAATAGACAACATGGATTGAATGCTGCCCGCGATTGGATTATAATAATAGTGTATGCAAAAACGCATTTGCTGCATTTTTTATAGCGAATGCTGCTTAAAAACAGCGTAGCTGCGCGATGCGGGCTGCTGAAAAGAGAAAGCTGCCATTGCACACCTTTGCTGCAAACGGCCGTTTGCCATGGCAGCCGGGGCGTTACGCTCCGGTTATTTGTCCTTAGGAGGGAAAACAAGGTGAGAGTAGGTCTTGACATCGGCAGCACCACTATCAAGTGTGTGGTGCTGGGCGAGCATGATGAACTGCTGTATTCTACATACGAACGACATTATAGTCATATTCTGGAAAAGGCGCAGGAGCTGCTGCGGCGCATTGATGCCGAGCAGCTGCATGGCTGCAAAGCGCTGCTCAGCATCTCCGGTTCTGCCGGTATGGGCTTGGCAGACAGCTGCGGCGTGCCCTTTGTGCAGGAGGTGT
>OKUW01000891.1_pt1 | contig 9718 bp, 9 predicted proteins | sample 1606771 | NCBI WGS metagenome assembly OKUW01 (sample SAMEA3882553, study PRJEB24775) | human gut metagenome | biome: human-associated habitat; feature: intestine environment; material: feces | place: Netherlands | collected 2009/2010 | reverse complement strand
GGTATGGTATCAAGATACAATGAAGTCAATGATAAAAGAAAATAGAGAGGGTTAAGTAATGGAATATATTGAAGTTACAGGAAAATCTGTTGAAGAAGCTATAACTAATGCCTGCACAAAGCTTGGTATTCCAAGTGATAAGCTTGATTATGAAGTTATAGAAAAAGGAAATTCAGGATTTTTAGGAATATTTAATTCTAAGCCTGCTAAGATTAAGGCAAGAGAAAAACAGGAAGAGCCAGAGGTTAAGGCTGTTGAAGCTCATAAGAAGCCAGAAGTACCAGTTAATACTGAAAAGAAGCCTGAGAAGAAGGCTGATGATTTCAAGAAGGAAGAGCCTAAGAAGGAATTCAAGTCTGAACCTAAGAAAGAGTTCAAAAAAGAATTTAAGCCAACAGATAACCATAATACAGAATCTGTTAAGGAAGCACCTAAGGCTGAAGCACAGCCAAAGGCAGAATCATTTACAGCAGAACAGAAGGAAGATATTAAGAAGGATATAAAGGCATTTCTTGACAGCATGTTTGGTGCTATGAGCATGGAAGTTAATGTTGATATTACATTTGACGATGAAGAAAACAGCGTTAATGTAGATCTTTCTGGAGATAACATGGGCGTTCTTATCGGTAAGAGAGGACAGACACTTGATTCTATCCAGTATCTTACAAGTCTTGTAATCAACAAGAACAGCGAGAAGTATGTAAGAGTTAAATTAGATACAGAGAACTACAGAAAGAGAAGAAAAGAAACTCTTGAGTCTCTTGCTAAGAATATTGCATACAAGGTTAAGAGAAGCAGAAGACCTGTTTCACTTGAGCCTATGAACCCATATGAAAGAAGAATTATCCACTCAGCACTTCAGTCAGACAGATTCGTATCTACAAGAAGTGAGGGTGAAGAACCTTTCAGACATGTTGTTGTTTATCTTGAAAGAGAAAATAATAACAGATATAACAGATAATTAGATATATGATTTTATGAAATGCTGTGGTATTATTATCACAGCATTTTTTATATGGAGGATGGAAATGGAGGATACAATAGCAGCTATATCTACAAGTACGGTGTCAAGCGGTGGAATAAGTATTGTAAGAATAAGCGGTCCTGATGCAATTATCATTGGAGATAAAGTTTTTAAATCAAAAAAGAATATTAAGCTTGCAAATGTGCAGAGTCATACAGTACATTTTGGAAATATATGTGATAACGGGAATGAAATTGACGAAGCACTTGTAATTGTCATGAAAGCTCCTAACACATACACAAGAGAGAATATTGTTGAGATTGACTGTCACGGTGGTATTCTTGTAACAAAGAAGGTGTTAGAGGCAGTACTTAACGCAGGTGCAAGGCTTGCAGAGCCTGGTGAATTTACCAAGAGGGCATTTCTTAATGGAAGAATTGATTTATCTCAGGCAGAGGCTGTTATTGATATCATTAATGCAAAGAATGACTATGCTTTGAAATCATCTGTTAATCAGTTAGATGGTAAATTATCTGAGAAGATTAAGAATATAAGAGAAATAATACTTAATAACGTTGCATTTATAGAAGCTGCACTTGATGATCCGGAACATTTTGATATAGATGCTAATGTAAATAACCTTAAAAATGATGTGGAAAACTGTCTTAATAATGTGGATAACTTGTTAAAAACATGCGACAATGGCAGAATTATGCATGATGGCGTGCGTACCGTCATTTTGGGGAAAACTAATGCAGGAAAGTCAAGCCTGCTTAATGTACTTGCAAGAGAAGAGAGAGCAATAGTTACTGATATAGAAGGAACTACAAGAGATACTCTTGAGGAAATGATTAATCTGTCGGGAGTTACTCTTAATCTTATTGATACTGCAGGAATTAGAAAAACTGATGATGTTGTTGAAAGCATTGGTGTTAATAAGGCTAAGAAGCTTGCAGAAGTTGCAGACCTTGTAATATATGTAGTTGATTCTTCAAGGGCACTTGATGATAATGACTACGAGATTATGGAACTTATCAAGGATAAGAAGGTTCTTGTAATACTTAATAAAGCTGATCTTGCACAGGTTACAACAGCAGAAGATATTAAGAAAATAATCAATTGTGAGACAGTTACTATATCTGCAAAGCAGGAGACAGGAATTGAAGAACTTGAGGAAACTGTTAAGAATATGTTCTTTAACGGTGAAGTTAAGTTTAATGAAGATGTATATATTACAAGTACAAGACATAAGGAACTTTTAAAGAAGGCTGAGAACAGCTTAAAGCTTGTACTTGATGGAATTGATAACATGGTAAGTGAAGATTTCCTTACTATTGATTTAATGGCTGCATATGAGAATCTTGGACTTATAATAGGAGAAGAGATTGAAGATGACCTTGCCAACAGAATTTTCTCAAAGTTCTGTATGGGTAAGTAATGCAGGTTGATAAGGAGAAGTAATATGCCTAATATTAGAGAAGAATATGATGTTGTAGTAGTGGGTGCCGGTCATGCAGGCTGTGAGGCTGCCCTTGCTGCTGCAAGAATGGGACTTGAAACAATTATATTTACAGTAAGCGTTGAAAGTATAGCAATGATGCCTTGTAATCCTAATATAGGAGGAAGTTCTAAGGGACATCTTGTAAGAGAAATAGATGCCCTCGGTGGAGAGATGGGAAAGAACATTGATGCTACATTTATACAGTCAAAGATGTTAAATGCATCAAAAGGCCCTGCGGTTCATTCACTCCGTGCACAGGCTGACAAGTCCGATTACAGCAGAAGAATGAGAAATGTGCTTGAGAATACTGAGCATCTGCATATAAGACAGGCAGAGGTTTCAGAGATTATTGTTAATGATGGAAAAATTGGCGGCGTAAAGACTGTTTCTGGTGCAGAATACATAGCTAAAGCTGTTGTTTTATGTACAGGAGTATATCTTAAGGCAAGATGTATATATGGTGATGTAAGCTATCATACAGGTCCTAATGGATTACAGGCTGCCAATCATCTTACACAGTCACTTATTGATAACGGAATTGAAGTGAGAAGATTCAAGACGGGTACACCTGCCAGAGTTGATAAAAGGTCAGTGGATTTTTCTAAGATGACAGAGCAGTTCGGTGATAAGAGAGTTGTGCCATTTTCATTTGAAACAGACCCTGAGAGCATACAGAAAGATCAGGTAAGCTGCTGGCTTACATATACTAATGAAGAGACACACAAGATTATTATGGATAATCTTGACCGTTCACCTCTTTATTCAGGAGATATCCACGGAACAGGCCCAAGATATTGTCCATCAATTGAGGATAAGGTTGTAAGATTTGCAGACAAAGACAGACATCAGGTATTCATTGAGCCAGAGGGCTTGTATACTAATGAAATGTATCTTGGTGGAATGAGCAGTTCAATGCCTGAGGATGTGCAGTATGCAATGTATAGAACAGTTCCTGGTCTTGAGAATGTCCGAATCGTAAGAAATGCTTATGCTATTGAGTATGACTGTATTAACGCTGTTCAGTTAAAGTCTTCTCTTGAATTCAAGAAGATTGAAGGATTATTTGCTGGTGGACAGTTTAACGGAAGCTCAGGATATGAGGAAGCCGCTGCACAGGGAATTGTCGCAGGTATCAATGCAGCACTTTTCGTTAAGAAGGAAGAACCACTTATACTTGACCGTTCAGAAAGTTATATAGGTGTTCTTATAGATGACCTTGTAACTAAGGAGACAGCAGAGCCTTACAGAATGATGACAAGCCGTGCAGAGTACAGACTTATATTAAGACAGGATAATGCAGATATAAGACTTACTAAATACGGTTACAGAGTCGGACTTATAAGTGAGGAAAGAATGAATCGTCTTACACGCAAGATTCAGCTTATAGATGAAGAGATAGAGCGTGTTAAGTCAGTTAATATAGGAACTGGAAGTGAAGTACAGAAGGTACTTACAGATAACGGAAGTACTGAGCTTACAACAGGAGCTACACTCGCTGAGCTTATCAAGAGACCTGAGCTTTCATATGATGTTCTTGCTCCAATTGACAAGCACAGACCAGAACTTCCTTGGGATGTATGCGAACAGGTTAATATTAATCTGAAATATGAAGGATATATAGACAGACAGTTAAGACAGGTTGAACATTTTAAAAAGCTTGAAAATAAGCTTATACCAGACAACCTTGATTACTTCGGAATAAGCGGATTAAGAAAAGAAGCAATGCAGAAGCTTGATAAATTCAGACCTCGTTCAATAGGACAGGCTTCAAGAATATCAGGTGTTTCACCTGCTGATATATCAGTGCTTCTTGTTTATCTTGAATCTCTTAGAAGAAAGCATTAATAAAAATCATTGATAAAAAGCATTAATAAGGAGAAATGTATGATAAATGAAACATTTAAGAACAATCTGGATTCTATAGGTGTTGAGCTTACAGACAGACAGTTTGAGCAGTTTGACATGTATTATAACCTGCTTGTTGAATGGAACAGCTTTATGAACCTTACCGGAATTACAGATTATGATGAAGTTCTTTTAAAGCATTATGTTGACAGTCTTGTGTTAGATATTGAAAAAATCGGACATGGAAAGAATGAGATTTCTCTTATTGATGTTGGAACAGGTGCAGGTTTTCCGGGACTTCCATTAAAAATTGCACACCCGCAGCTTAATGTTGTTCTGCTTGATTCTCTTAATAAAAGAGTGAAGTTTCTTAATCAGGTAATAGATGATCTTGGACTTACAGAAATAGAAGCCATTCATTCAAGAGCAGAGGACGGCGGAAGAAATAGAGATTTAAGAGAACATTTTGATGTGAGTGTTTCACGAGCTGTTGCTAATCTGGCAACTCTTGTGGAATATAACCTTCCATTCGTTAAGGTTGGTGGATATTTCGTGGCATATAAGTCAGGAGATATTGATGAAGAATTGGTAAATGCCAAGAAAGCAGTCAGTGTTCTTGGAGGAACAATAGAAGAAGTGAAGAAATTCAAGCTTCCAGGCACAGATATTGACCGTTCTTTAGTATATATCAAGAAGGTTAAGCCGACATCTGGAAAGTTTCCAAGAAAGGCAGGGCTTCCTTCAAAAGAGCCAATCGCTTAATTAGTGTGTTTTACACATTACAGGATAAATAAAACCCATATTATTCACATTATATGATTAATAATTCATCATATTGTGGATAATATGGGTTTGTTTTTTATAAACTGTTGATTAAAAAAATTATTGAAAATGTCCGATTAATTGAGGAATATCTCAGCCTGTCTTACGAACTCAGAAGGCTGTTCAACCTGTGGAAGCTTCTTGGCATCCTGAATCATAACATTTTCGATTGCAGGATTGATGTGGATATATTCATCAATAACATCATTATTATTGTGCATTCCGTTAATCATGTATATACAGTTATCAAGCTCAGAAAGTGCTTTTGAGATAGTAACAGTAGTAAAGTTACATTCTGTGCTGATAAACAGATACTTAGCTGCTGCTTCACCAAGATGTGCATTCTCATGGCATGCGTTGATATAATCAGCAGGAACTTTTCCGTCCTTGAAGGTTCTTGAAAGAAGTTTCCTGAGAGATGGTCTGTTAAACAGAATGTTATATACAGTTGTTCCAATAACAGGCACATTTAAAATGTGTCTTCTTATTCCACTTAAGTTGTCAGGTCCTTTTAGAGCATCTTCAACTGATAAAGGAGAAACAAGAATAATTTTGTTAAACAGTGCATGATTATTAAATGCAGCCATTATCACAATTGGTGTTGAGCCTGCTGTTGCAACAACATCCGTTTTGGAACGGATAATATTGAGTACGAAATCATTAATAAGCTGTGTATACATAAATGTTGTATAAGTAAGGTTAGGTTTATCAGAATGTCCACAGCCCAATAAATCAATGGCGTAAACCTTGTGATTCTTAGCAAAACTGTTAATAGTCTGTTCCCATTCGTAGCTTGAACTGTAAGAATTAAGATCGTGTATAAGTAAAAGTGGAGATCCTGAGCCGGCAGTTACATATGCAATATTGCCGAACTTCCACTGATAATTGCTTCTTATTCTTTTACCGGTATAATTATTAGCGGTAGATGATTTAAATATTATACTGTTAATCAGATGTGTTGTAGTAACAACAGCAGCTCCCATACCTACTGCCAGTCCTATTTTCTGCCATTTATTCATAGTATTCCTCCGTTTCCTTATTGAAAGAATTTCGTATACTTCATAGATATTATAATTATATGTCATTATTTAATATGTGGCAATGCTATTTTTCAAAGTTAATACTAGTACTTTTTGGGGGATTTTTACTATTTATTCTTATTAATAGTAAAAAAGTACTTTATTTCTCGAAAATAATAGAGTATTATTTTAAGTAATAGTTTTTAAAATGTCGAGATATGGATATATTAATTTTTATGTATTTATAATTTAAAATATATAATATTGATATATAATAATTTATGGGGTAAAAATGTCTGATTCATGTAGAAAATATGTAGAAAATGAATTGAATTTATTAAAAGACAGGTTGGAAAATATTAATAATGAAATTCATTCATCTAATATTGAACTAAAAACAATAGATAAGAATATAAAAAAATTAAATAAAGAAAAAGATTGGACAGAAGATATATTTCATTCAGTTACTTCTTCTACTGATACTTCTGTAGTGGCAATAGAAGCTCTGAAAAATAATAAATCTGAGACATTGCAGAAAATAACAGATTTATCTGAAGAAAAACAGAATGTGGCTGAGAAAATTGAGACACTTAATAAAGTATTAGAAGAAGATATGTCATCAGAAAATGTTTCACGTGAAACACTGATAGATAGTCAGAATAATTCTGTTAAGTTAATTGACTTTATTGAAATGGATCGCCAAAGAATTTCAAGAGATATTCATGATGGTGTTGTACAGAATTTAACGGCATTAATACATAAGCAGGAATTTATATATCAGATAGCTGATAAAGATATTAACAGAGGTAAATTAGAAATTAATAATTCTATAACTCTGATAAAAGATTCAATAGATGAATTAAGAAATATTATATATCAGCTTCGCCCTATGAGTGTAGATGATTTAGGCTTTAAAAATACAATAACATATATGTTAGATAAATTTGACAGGGAAAGTGATAAAGTAATATATGATTATTCTATCAATTGTAATGATGATGAGATAATTGATTCTACTATTACAATTTCAATACTTAGAATTATTAATGAGTTGAACAGCAATGCAATTAAGTATTCAGAATGCACTAATATATCTGTTAATATTGAATTAGATAAAGAAAATAAGTATATAGTAGTTGATTTTAAAGATAATGGATGTGGATTTGATTTTGAAAATACTATATATGACAGAGAAAAACATACTGGATTTGGAATGGAAATGTTAAAAGAAAGAGTTTCACTGCTTAATGGAACTATAAATTATTCTAATGAAAATGGTTCAAAATTTGTAATCAGGATTCCAGTATGGTGAGGAGGGTTTTATAATGGCAGTTAATGTTTTACTAGCTGATGATCATAAAATGGTTAGAGAAGGATTAAAACAATTATTAGAGATTGATTCAGAAATAAAGGTTGTAGGTGAGGCAGGAGATGGTTATGAATGTCTTAATGTAACTAATAAGACAAAACCAAATGTTGTTTTACTTGATTTAAACATGCCTAATCTTGATGGACTTCAGGTTCTGAGTATAATGAAACAACAAAAGATGTTATGCAAAGTTATTATATTGACAATACATAATGAAATAGAATATTTAATAAAGGCACTTGATATTGGATGTGACGGATATGTATTAAAGGATTCTAATTTTGAAACAAAGCAATATTTGCTGTATATTTTGGAGAAACATATATTGAACCAAGTCTTATGCCACTTCTTAATGCAAGCCTTGCGGAAAGAGATGTATTAAAAGAAAAGGTATCTGATTTAACAAGAAGAGAATTAGAAGTGTTAAAAATGATTGCATCTGGTGCATTCAATAAGGAAATAGCTTCAACACTTAATATAAGTGAGAGAACAGTTAAAAATCATGTTTCAAATATATTTAAAAAAATTGGTGTTTCGGATAGAACACAGGCAGCTGTTTTTGCAATTAAAAATGATATTATAAGCATAAAATAATTTGATTTTTAAGAGGGTACAGATATATAGTCTATACTCTCTTATTTTTATTAATTTTAAAATTGTATAAGCAAAATGTTTCACATGAAACATTAAAAAATAACAAATTATATAACACAACTCAACAATGTGTGTTATAATAAAAAACAGTGAATAAATAACACTAATGTTTAATATAAAATAATATAATATATGTTTCACGTGAAACATAATATTATATGGAAGAAGAGGATAATGTGGGAAGAATAATAGCAATTGCAAATCAGAAAGGTGGAGTTGGTAAGACTACAACAGCAATAAACCTTTCTGCATGTCTGGCTGAAGCTGGACAAAAAGTTCTTGTTATAGATATAGATCCACAGGGAAATACAACTAGTGGATTTGGATTATCTAAAACAGATATTGAAAAAACAGTATATGAAGTTATATTGAGAGAATGTAATATTAAAGAAGCAATAGTAGAAGATGCTGTTGAAAATCTCGATATTCTACCATCTAATGTTAATCTTGCAGGTGCGGAGATTGATTTAATTGATGTGGAAAATCGTGAATATACTTTAAAAGAAAGTATATCAGAAATAAGAGACAGATACGATTATATAATACTTGACTGTCCACCGTCACTCAGTATGCTTACTGTTAATGCAATGACAGCAGCGGATACTGTTCTTGTACCAATCCAGTGTGAATACTATGCACTTGAAGGATTATCACAGCTTATGCACACAATAAGCCTTGTGCAGAACAGACTCAATCCCGATTTGGAGATGGAAGGTGTCGTATTCACAATGTATGATGCAAGAACAAATCTGTCTCTTCAGGTTGTCGAAAATGTTAAGGAGAATCTTAAACAGACAGTATATAAGACTATAATTCCAAGAAATGTAAGACTTGCTGAGGCACCAAGCCATGGACTTCCGATTAATTACTACGATTCAAAATCGGCAGGCGCGGAGAGCTACAGATTGCTTGCGCAGGAGGTAATTCATCGCGGGGATGATAACTGGGAATATTAAATCAATTTTATGAAAATATGCATACTCATTCAATAATTTTTAATATTGTAGGGTTAGTACAGCTTGCCGGAGAAATAAAGCTGAAAAATATTTAAAGAGTAGCTGTATAATAAAATTTAAATAAAGTTGGGAATCAAAAGATGCAGAATTAATTAATGTACGATTACATAGAGTATGTTTTATTGCGTAGAGAATGTTTTATTACATAGAGTATGTTTTATTGTATAGAGAATGTTTTATTGCATAGGGAATGTTTTATTATATAGAAGATGTTTTGACTCAAAAATCAGTAAATGTGACAATGTGAATATTTAAAATCCGGGAAAGCATAAGAAGAAAAGAGGTACATGATGGCAGCAAAGAGAGGACTTGGAAAAGGACTTAATTCACTTATACCTGAGGATAGTAAAGTTGCCTCCGAAGTAAAGCCAAAGGTAGTTGAGAAGATAGTTGAAAAGGAAGTAATAGTAAAAGAGCCTACTGAGATAAAGGTAAATATTAATTCGGTTGAGCCGAACCGTGAACAGCCGCGAAAAGCATTTGAGGAGGACTCATTAGAAGAGCTTGCCGAATCAATAAGGGAATACG
>OKUW01000884.1_pt1 | contig 9789 bp, 4 predicted proteins | sample 1606771 | NCBI WGS metagenome assembly OKUW01 (sample SAMEA3882553, study PRJEB24775) | human gut metagenome | biome: human-associated habitat; feature: intestine environment; material: feces | place: Netherlands | collected 2009/2010 | reverse complement strand
GTGTTCAACAAGCCGGGCGCCAACGCCAACGCCGTGGCCGAGCTCGTCGTCGGTGCGCTGGTCGCGGGCAGCCGCAATCTGGTGGACGCCGTGAACTGGGCGCAGACCCTCAAGGGCCGCGACACGATTGCCAAGGACGTGGAGAAGGGCAAAAAGGCCTTCGTCGGTCCCGAACTGCGCGGTAAGACGCTGGGCGTCATCGGGTTGGGTGCCATCGGTGCGCGCGTGGCCAACGCCGCCGTCGCGCTGGGCATGGAGGTTTTGGGCTATGACCCGTATATTTCCATCGATGCTGCGTGGAGCCTGTCCCGCAGCGTGCAGCACTGTGTCACGCTGGGCGATATGCTGCCCCGCTGCGACTATCTGACCATCCATGTGCCGTACCTGCCCTCCACCAAGAACACCATCAATGCCCAGACGCTGGCCATGTGCAAGGACGGCGTGCGTGTGCTGAACTTTGCCCGCGGTGAGCTGGTTGATAACTTTGCCCTGCTGGATGCTCTCGGCACCGGCAAGGTTGCCCAGTATTTCTGCGATTTCCCGGCGGAGGAGCTGCTGGGTGTGAAAGGAGTTTACTGCACGCCGCACCTGGGCGCTTCCACCCCGGAAAGCGAGACCAACTGCGCTGTGATGGCAGCCAATGAGCTGAGCGACTACCTGAAAAACGGCAACATCACCCACTCGGTGAACATGCCGGAGGTGCACCAGCCCCGCGCCGGCGGCAAGCGCATCTGCATCATCCACAAAAACGAGCCGGGCATGATCAGCCAGATCACCGCCCTGACCACCGAAGCCGGCCTGAACATCGAAAACATGGTGAACAAGAGCAAAAAGAACATGGCCTACACCATGCTGGACGCCACCGGTGCCGTGGATGCCCGCCTGAGCGAGAAACTGAGCAGCATTCCCGCCGTGATCCGGGTACGCATCCTGTAAGAGGGAAAGTAGCGGACAGGCTGCGAATCATAGAATAAAGATCCCCCTGCAAGCCTTTAAGTGCCTGCAGGGGGATTTTTGTGCTCCTACTATTCCGCGTTACACCCCAAAGAACTCTTTGGCAATGTCGGCGCTGCGCTTGGCGTCCTTGGCGTACCAGTCCGCGCCGATCTTTTCCGCGTATTCCGGGGTCAGCACGGCACCGCCCACCATGATCTTGCAGTCCAGCTGCGCCGCGTGCAGGGCGGCGATGGTCTCCTCCATGCTTTTCAGGGTGGTGGTCATCAGGGCGGAAAGCCCTACCAGATGCACGTCCTTTTCCCGCACGGTGTCCACCACCGTCTCCACCGGCACGTCCCGGCCAAGGTCCAGCACCTCAAAGCCGTAGTTTTCCAGAATGACCCGGACGATGTTTTTGCCGATGTCGTGCACATCGCCCTTGACGGTGGCAAGGACGATGCGTCCCTTGCTGGCGCTTCCTTCGCCCTTTTGGGCAATGGCGGTCTTGATCTCCTCAAAGGCGCTCTGGGCGGCGCTGGCGGCCTGCAGCAGCTGCGGCAGGAACAGGGTGCCTTTTTCGTACTTGGCACCTACGATGTCCAAAGCGGGGATCAAGGCTTCGTCCACCACCTCCAGCGGCTGCTTTTCCGCCAGCAGGGCGCGGGTATGGGCGGCGGCGTCACCCTTCAAGCCCTTTTCCACCGCTTTCATCAGGGCGGCGTAGGGGCCGGTAAGCTCTGTTTCGGCAGCACTGGCGGCAGGCGCGGCCTTTGCAGCCTGTGCCAGCGCGGTGCTGGCGGGCACACGGTCGGCAAAGCGTGCAATGTACTTTGTGCTCTGTCTGTCCCGGTTGGTCAGCACGTTGTAGGCGTACACCGCCGCCATCATCTCCTCGCTGGAAGGGTTCATGATGGCAAGGTCCAGCCCGGCGTACATCGCCATGGTCAGGAAGGTGGTGTTCAGGTAGGTGCGGCAGGGCAGACCAAAGCTGATGTTGGACACGCCCAGCACGGTGCGCACTCCCAGCTCCTTTTTGCAGGCTTCCAGCGCCTGCACCGTGGCAAGCACATCCTCCTGCTGGGCGCTGGCGGTCAGGGTAAGGCAGTCGATGTAGATATCCTCCCGGGGGATGCCCGCTGCCAGTGCCGCTTCGGTGATGCGGCGGGCAATGGCCACGCGGTCTGCGGCCTTGGGCTGGATGCCTTTTTCGTCGATGGCAAGCCCCACGATGGCGGCTCCGTACTTTTTGCACAGCGGCAGGATGGCGGCAAGCTTTTCCGGCTCGCCGTTGGTGGAGTTGACGATGGGCTTGCCGTTGTACACCCGCAGACCCCGCGCCAGCGCTTCCACGTTGGAGGAGTCCAGCTGCAAGGGCAGGCTGGTCACGCTTTGCAGAGCCTTGACCACCTGCTCCATCAGCACCGGCTCATCTACGCCGGGTGCGCCCACGTTAACGTCCAGAACCTGTGCTCCGGCTTCTGCCTGACTGACGGCCTGTTCCAGCACATAGTTCATGTCGCCCTCCCGCAGTGCCTGCTGGAAGCGCTTTTTGCCGGTGGGGTTGATGCGCTCGCCCACCACCGTGATGCCGTCCACCGTAACGGTGTCCACCGGGGTGCACAGCACTGAGGGCATCCGGTGCGCGGGACGCCCCGGGGTGCAGCCTGCAAAGGTGCCGTTGAGCAGCTTGATGAACTCCGGGGTGGTGCCGCAGCAGCCGCCGGCAGCAAACAGGTGCAGCTCCCGGTAGGGCTTCATTTGCAAGGCGAACAGCTGCGGGGTGATGTCGTAGCCGCTGCCGTCTGCCCGGGGCAGACCGGCGTTGGGCTTGACGAACACCGGGAAGTTGCCGGGCACGGCTTCTGCCAGCCGCTTTGCCATGGGGAAGATCTCCTTGGGGCCAAGCGAGCAGTTGATGCCCACGGCGTCTGCCCCCAAGCCCCGGGCGGTGGCGGCAAAGCTTTCCACCGTGCAGCCGGTAAAGGTGCGCCCGCCCGCTTCAAAGCTCATGCTTGCCAGAATGGGCAGGCGGGTATTCTCTTTGGCAGCCAGCAGGGCGGCTTTCAGCTCGTACAGGTCGGTGTAGGTCTCAAAAAAGATCAGGTCTGCCCCGGCGGCTTCGCCCGCCTTTACGATGCGGGCATACTCGGCCACAGCATCCTCAAAGGCCAGCGTTCCGCTGGGCTCCAGCAGCTCGCCCAGCGGGCCTACGTCCAGCGCGGTCAGCGCACCGTAGGGCGCACAGGCGCGCTTGCAGTTTTCGATACCTGCTGTGATGATCTGCTCCAGCGTGTAGGCGCTGCCCGCCAGCTTGTGGGCAGAAGCGCCGAAGGTGTTGGCGTTGACGATGCGGCTGCCCGCCGCAGCGTACTGCGCATGGATGCCCTCAATGAGCGCAGGGTCGGTGATGTTCAGCTCTTCCGGGCGTGCACCCAGCTTGAGCCCGGCGGCTTGCAGCATGGTGCCCATGCCGCCGTCCAGCAGGATAGTATTGCTCTGCTTGAAAAGTTCATTCACTTGCACAGGTCTTTCCCCTCTTTCTGTATTCGCAGCGGGTGCGCAGCACACAATGGCCGCACCCGGCCAGTTGTCCCTTTACCGGGTGGTCGCTGACCCCCAGCAGGGCGGTCACGCTCTTGCGCGGGGTCATCAGGTTGGTGTCGGTGACGCACAGCCCCGCCTTGCGCACCGTGTCCAGTGCTGCTGCCACCAGCGGCTGCACCGCGATGTCCCAATCGCCGTAGCCGGGCGAAAAGCGCCCGGTCAGATATTTTCCCTCAGTGGCCGCCCACTGGCGCAGCTGTGCCTCGGCGGCATCGGCGGTCTGCTCGGCCAGTGCGCTGCCCAAGGCATCGGAGGCCACCCCGGCGGCGATGTCGCCCACGCCCGCCCGGCGGATCTGGGCATCCACCCCGGGGCCCAGCGTTACCGCCAGCAGAATGGCCTGCCCGCAGCCTTTCAGGTGCTTGTGCACGTCCTCGCCGGGCAGAAGTCCGGCCTCGGTCAGGGCGGGGGTATCTGCCAGCAGCCACACCGCCCGGGGCATCGCTGCCGCCAGCAGCGGCACCGCGCACTTTTGCAGCAGTGCCAGCGTGGCAGCGTCCGGCTCGCCGTGCGCGCCGAAATACCGCGCCGCCTGCGCCAGATCTACTGCCTGCGGCTTTTCCAACGCCAGCGGGCGGGGCACACCGATCGCCATGAGCCGCACCTCCTTACTTCTCTTAAATAAAGTACTATTCAGTATACCGCACTTGTGGGCTTTTATCAATCCCGCAAAAAGGGAGAAATAAAAACTCCCCCGGTCATGACCGGGGGAGTGCGCTTTTTATTTGATGCAGCTTGCGCAGGGGGTATAGCCTGCGGCAATGGCTTCGTCATAGCTGGAAAAGAGGATCCGGTTCTTTTCCGCAGGCAGGTTGGCGCAGGTGGGCAGGTGGAACTTTTTGCTGTTCACGTTGCCGATGTAAGCCTGCTGCGCGGTACTGGAAGCCGACGGGTCAGTGGGGTTCAGCTGGCTGTCCGGCACAAAGTGCTCGGTGCCCACGGTGAAGTTCTGACCATCGCTGCCAATGGTGATGGTGCCTTGCAGGTCGGTGCGGTAGACGTCCACCTTTGCGTCCCGCAGGATGCTCAACGTCTCCTCGTGCGGGTGGCCGTACTTGTTGCCTGTCCCGCAGGAGATGACGCCCATTTCCGGCAGAACGGCGTTCAAAAACAGGTAGCCGGTGCTGGTGCTGGAGCCGTGGTGCCCTACCTGCAAAACATCGGCTTTCAGGTTGGCACCACTGTTCACAAGGTCGGTCTCGGCGGTCTTTTCCATGTCGCCGGTCAGCAGAAAGCTGGTGTTGCCGTAGTCGATGCGCAGCACCAGAGAGGTGTTGTTGGTGTCGCTGTACCCGGTCACCGGACCCAGCAGGGTAACGGTGGCGCTGCCCAGCGGCCAGACCGTGCCCACGGAGGGCACTTCCAATTGCAGACCCTGCTGCTGCGTATACTTGACAAAATCGTTGAAGCATTTGGTACTGCTCTCGGTCACCGGGCTGTAAGCGTGCTGTGCCGGGAACTTTGCCATCACGGCGGCAAGCCCGCCTACATGGTCCTCGTGGGCGTGGGAGCAGAACACATATTGCAGCTGCTGCACCCCCTGCTTTTGCAGGTAGGAGACCACCAGACTGCCGTCGTCCACGTTGCCGCCGTCGTAGAGCATGAACTGTCCGTCACACTCTACCAGCACGCTCAGCGCCTGCCCTACGTCAATGAAGTGCATCTCAAAGGGCTGGCTTGACCCGGTGGATGGCTTGACGATATGGCCGCCGTCGCCGGGCAGGCTGTCACAGGCGGTAAGCCCCAGCGCCAGCACAGCGGCCAGCGCCAGCGCAGCCAGCCGCAGGAACAGGCGGCGGGGGAACAGGGTTACTTTTTCTTCTTTCCAGTTTTCCACGTTGCGTTCTCTTTCTGTTGATTATTCTTAGGTTTATGGCCGGGCGCAGAGTTGGGCGCAAAGCGTGCGCCCGGGCTGGGCTGACGGCCTGCCGGGGCGGCGGCGCGGGTATTTTTGCCGGTGCTGCGTCCCTTCTGGCTGGAATGTACGGTATAAGTGCCATCGTTGTGGATAGTCACCTCGGCGCTTTCTGCCCGGCGGGCGGTGCGCTGCACGGCGCGACGGCCTGCGGCGGGCACCAGCAGGGGGATGAGGTCCTCCCGGTGAGTCAGCTGCAAGGCTTTGACCACCTTTTCGGCGTTGCAGGGCTCGTAGTATTGCAGCAGTGCACGCTGCAACGCCTTGCCCTCGGGGGTCTTTTCCACAAACACCGGCTTGAGGGTGTAGGGGTCAAGGCCGGTATAGAACATACAGGTGCTCACGGTGCCGGGGGTGGGGTAGAAGTCCTGCACCTGCTCCGGGCGCATATGGTTCTTATAGAGGTACTCGGCCAGATAGACCGCATCCTTCAGGGTGCTGCCCGGGTGGCTGGACATGAGGTAGGGCACCAGATACTGCTTTTTGCCCGCCTTCTTGCTCAGCTCGTAGAATTTATCCTTGAACTTGTTGAAGGTCTCGATGGGCGGTTTGCCCATGTAGGCAAGGGTGTTGGGAGCGCAGTGCTCCGGGGCGACCTTCAGCTGGCCGGACACATGGTACTCCACCAGTTCCTTAAAGAAGGTATCGTCCGGGTCAGCCATCAGGTAGTCGAACCGGATGCCGCTGCGGATGAACACCTTTTTCACGCCCGGCAGTTCCCGCACCCGGCGCAGAATTTTAAGGTAGTCGCTGTGATCCACGATCATGTGGGAGCAGGTGGTGGGGGCAAGGCAGTGCTTGCCGCCGGTGCACATCCCGCGCAGCATCTGCTCGCGGCAGGAGGGAAAGCGGAAGTTTGCGGTGGGACCGCCCACATCGTGGATGTAGCCCTTGAAATCCGGCTCGTGGGTCATGCGCTCGGCTTCCTCCACGATGCTGTCGGCGCTGCGGCTGGTGACCCGCCGCCCCTGATGCAGCTGAATGGCGCAGAAGTTGCAGCCGCCGAAGCAGCCGCGGTTCTGGATGATGGAGAACTGCACCTCGCGGATGGCGGGCACGCCGCCCATGGCCTCATAGATGGGGTGGTAGCGGCGGGTGTAGGGCAGGGCGTACACCTTGTCCAGCTCTCCGCGCACCAGCGGCTTTGCGGGGATGTTCTGCACCAGATACTTTTCGCTCTGCTTCTGCACGATGATCTGGCCACTGACCACGTCCTGATTGTCCATCTGGATGCGGCAGGCCTTGGCGTAGGCGGTCTTATCGCTGGCCACCTTTTTAAAACCGGCGCACTCCACATACCGCTGAGGCAGGTGGTCGAAATCGGTCAGGTAGCAGGTGCCGTTCACGTCCGTGATGGTCTCCACCGGCTCCCCGGCGGCCAGACGGCGGGCAATCTCCACGGTCTGGTGCTCACCCATGCCAAAGCTGATGAGATCCGCGCCGGAGTCCTCCGCGATGCTGGGCAGCACGGTGTCCAGCCAGTAATCGTAGTGGGCAAACCGGCGCAGGCTGGCTTCCAGACCACCTAAGATCACCGGCAGGTCGGGGTAAGCCTGCTTGGCAAGCTTTGTGTACACGGTGGCGCTGCGGTCCGGGCGGGCACCGGCCTTACCGCCGGGGGAGTATTCGTCCTCGGCGCGGGGAATTTTTGCCACGGAATAGTGGCTGACCATGCTGTCCACGTTGCCGCCGCCGATGAAAAAGCCGTACTTCGGCTTGCCGAACCGCTTGAAGTCCTCGCAGTCGGTATAGTGGGGCTGCGCCAGCACGCCCACCTTGTAGCCCTCGGCTTCCAGCAGGCGGCTGATGATGGCGGTGCCAAAGCTGGGGTGGTCCACATAGGCGTCACCGCCCACCACCACAAAGTCCAGCTGCTCCCAGCCCCGGGCTTCCATGTCCGCCCGGCTGATGGGAAGAAATTCGGTGTAGATTTGGGGAGTAGTGTTGTCCATTTACTGATATCCTCATTCTTGGTTGAACACGGGCAGCGTCCTCGCCCTCTCAGTCCGCTTCGCGTCCAGCTCTCCCAAAGGGAGAGCCTCTGGCGAAACCGGAAACTTTGCCGGACTGCCAAGGCCTCTCCCTTTGGGAGAGGTGGCAATGCGTAAGCATTGACGGAGAGGGCGAGCGCGCTTTTGTTTTATTCCTCCGGTTGGTTCATCTGCATTTCCAGCCACTGCTGGCGGCTGATGAGCACGGCGCGGGGCTTTGCGCCCTCGTAGGGGCCAATGATGCTCTTTTGTTCCATCTCGTCCATGATGCGGGCGGCGCGGGCGTAGCCCAGCTTGCAGCGGCGCTGCAGAAGGCTCGTGGACGCCTGACCGGCGTCGATGACCACCTCCACAGCCTGCTTGAGCATCGGGTCGCTGCCGCCCTCCTCATCGGAGTCGGCAGAGCCGCTGCCCTTCTTGCCGTCCTGAATGGCGTGTTTTTCCATCGCCTCGATCATGGCCTCGTCGTACTGGACGGTGGCGCTCTTCTTGATGAAGTCCAGCACCCGGCTGATCTCCTCATCCCGCACAAAAGTGCCTTGGATGCGGGTGGGCTTGGGTGCGCCCACCGGCATAAAGAGCATATCACCCATACCCAGCAGCTTTTCGGCACCGGCACCGTCGAGGATGGTGCGGCTGTCCACCTGACTGGACACGGCGAAGGCGATGCGGCTGGGGATGTTGGCCTTGATCAGGCCGGTGATCACGTCCACGCTGGGGCGCTGGGTGGCAACGATCAAGTGCATACCGGCGGCACGGGCTTTCTGGGCGATGCGGCAGATGGAATCTTCCACATCCTTGCCCACCACCATCATCAAATCGGCCAGCTCATCGATAATAATGGCGATGTAGGGCATCTTTTCCAGCTCCGGCTGCTCGGCAGCCAGCTTGTTGAAGGACTTGATGTCGCGCACATTGTTCTCTGCAAACAAGCGGTAGCGGCGCTCCATCTCCTGCACCGCGCTGCCCAGTGCACCGGCGGCCTTGCGGGGCTCGGTGACCACCGGCATCAGCAGGTGGGGGATGCCGTTATACTCGGCCAGCTCCACCACCTTGGGGTCGATGAGCAGGAGCTTGACGTCCTCGGGGCTGGAACGGAAGAGCAGGCTCATGATGATGCTGTTGACACAGACCGATTTGCCGCTGCCGGTGCTGCCCGCGATGAGCAGATGGGGCATCTTGCACAGGTCGGCCACCTGCGCCACACCGGCGATGTCCTTGCCCAGCGCGATGCCCAGCGGCGAGGTCATCCGCAGAAAGCTCTGGCTCTCGAAGACGCTGCGGATGTAGACCGGCGTTTTCTTGTGGTTGGGCACCTCGATGCCCACGGCGGGCTTGCCGGGGATGGGGGCTTCCATACGCACGTCCGCCACCGCAAGGTTCAGGGCGATATCGTCCGCCAGCGAGGTGATGCGGCTGATCTTGACGCCCGCCATCGGCTGTACCTCATACCGTGTGACCGACGGGCCGCGGGAAATGTCCAGCACACGGGTGCGGACGCCGAAGCTTTCCAGCGTGTCCACCAGCTTCTGGGCGTTGGCTTTCAGCTCCTCCTGTGCGCCGGGGTCGCTTTCCTCCTGCGTTTTTTCAAACAGCTCGATGGGCGGGTACTGGTACTCGTAGCTGTCCACCGGCTCGGCTTCCTCGGTGGGAGCAGTAGCGGCTGCCTGCTCCGAGACGGCGGGCTTTTCCATGGCCGCTGCCACCAGCGAGTTGATGTCCTTTTCCTCCACTGGCTCGGCGGTGATGCTGATCCAGCCGTCCTCGTCCGGCGCAGAGCGGAACGCCACGGCGTTCTCGGCGCTCACCCGGGGCACAGCGGGCTGGATGGGCGCAGCTTCCGGCTGCGGCGGCATCTGCGGCTGCACCACCGGCGCTGCCGGCTGGACGATGGGGGTATCAAAAGCGGGGGCAGGGGCGGGCTCTTCCGGCTGCGGGGCGTCCTTGGCAAAGAAATCTGCCGCAGCGGTGACCACCGGGTCTGCCACGATGGGCGGAGGTGTGGGTTTGGGTGCAGGGCGCAGCGGGTCCTGCCCGAAGGTGCCGCCCGGCCCGACGATCAGCGGCTCAATGGGCTCGCTGCCGCCCTCGGAGAGAGCAGTGTGGTCGGGGCCAAGGTCTACGTCAAAGGCGGCGCGGGGATGGGCAACGCTGACCCGCACCGGGGTGATGGGCGGTGTGGCAGGTTCCGGCTGGGCAGGGGCGGCGGGCGCAGATTCGGCGTCCGCAGCGTCTGCTTCCATCTCCTGCGTTACCTTATGCCCCCAGCGCAGCACGCCGGACATCCAGTCCGGCACACCCAGATGCAGCCCGGCAGGCTCGTCCTCCTCGTCCGGCGGCTCG
>OKUW01000875.1_pt1 | contig 9918 bp, 8 predicted proteins | sample 1606771 | NCBI WGS metagenome assembly OKUW01 (sample SAMEA3882553, study PRJEB24775) | human gut metagenome | biome: human-associated habitat; feature: intestine environment; material: feces | place: Netherlands | collected 2009/2010 | reverse complement strand
CGTATATTATTACGACATTCTTCTCCCTGCCGTATATATGGATTACTGTGGAGGTGATCCGGCAAATTTACCGGCTTTTGTCGAGAACTATCTTGCAGAGTGGAAAAAAACCGAGCGGTATGCGACTTACACGTTGCCGGAATTCATTGCTGAAGTGACTGTTAGCGGCAAAACTTCCGATTCCTCGTTTGAAAATCTTCTGCCGGAGGGAACTTATTATGCCTTCGCAGTCTGTGTGGCCAATGACGGAACCTGTATTTCGGAGGCTACGGTAGAAACTATTAGGACGAGCGAATCTCCTAAAAATTCTTATACGGTATCCTCCGAAGTCGTTACCGATGTCGCTTATTCGGCTGTAGTCACGGCAGAGCAGAGTGAGGCTTTTGCCGTTATGATGGAGCTTCAGGAGTATTTTGCCGACGCCAAATCGGATGCCGAAATCATTCAGACGATTTACGATGCTTATAACCAGAATATTTCCAAATATCTTTATGCGGATGTTGCGAATGTTTCGTTCGGAGGCCTTATTCCCAACGACAAATATTATCTTTTGATCTTTGCATGCAATCCGGACGGATCGCCGAAACTCGACGACAAGATAAATCTCAAGAAAGTCGAGGTCAATACGTCGCCGGCAGCGATGTCCTCGGTCCAATACGAACTTAGCGTATCGAGCATAGCCAAGATCGATGCGATGGTTACGGTAAGGGCTGACGGTAATTATGAAAATGAAACATTCCTTTTCAATTATATCACGAAAGCCGAATACGACGCTATTTCGGGGGACAAGACTGCCGGTCTGAAGGCTCATATGGACGCATTTATCGATGCCAGAGTGAAAGATTGGAACGATTCTCATCCGAATTCGGGCGTGATGACGCGTAAAGAGTTCCTTTCTCGTGCTCTCATGAACGGCAAGGAGGATCTGTTTGTGCCGATAGAGATCGGCGGGCTTACTCCTGGTACTACGTATTATCTGTATGTTTTTGGACTCAAGGCCGACGGTACCTATACGACAGAGCCGGTTACGACCCAATTCACTACCGTTGCGGATCAGGTGACCCTGGCTTCCCTGGAGTTCATCGTAATGTCGTACGGCTATCCGGAGGAGAACCGGGATATGTATAGGGTTTGGACGTATGCGAATAATTCGAAAGAGCACTATTTTCAGTCGTTTGTCGGAGAGGACGAGTGGGCTGGCAAGACGGCTTCCGAAGTGAGGGAGCTGCTCAAAGCGTCCAAGTGGCCCAGTTCAAGCTCATACAAAGTGGACGCACAATTCGGACAGACTTGGTATGGCTATTCCGTCGCTTATGACGAGGCGGGAATTCCCACGAAAGTCTATAAACTTTGGCATACAAGCCCTGCGGATACCGGAGACGGTTTCAATAATATAACAGGAGGAACAATAACAGTGGACATCGAGGAGTTGTCCGAATAGTGATGTTTTTATGAGAACTAAAATCTTATTTTTGATGATGCTTGTTGCAGCCGGTCTTATGACCGGTTGCGGCAAGGATTCCGAGGAGACTCCTACAAAACCGGAAGATCCGGGTGATCCGATTCCTCCCGTGACGACGACTTACGAAATAGGGGATTATTACGAGAACGGCTTTGTAAAAGGAATCGTGATATATATTGATTCGGAGGGTAAGAGTGGAACTGTGGTTTCGCTTGATGAAACTGAAGCCGTATGGTCTTACAAATACGAAGAACCAATGGCTTCTTTCCCACAGACGGGGCGATATAATACGGATTGTGTATATAATATGGAAGGATGGCGGGAGAATTATCCCGGGTTCCTGTGGTGCAGTGAAAAGGATGTTATGGGAGTTAAAAACTGGTATGTGCCGGATCAGAGAGAGTTAGGGCTTTTGTACGAGGCTTATTCCGGAGTGAGAGGAGGAGGCAGCCTGTCTGACGACAAAATAAGGAAGAACAAGCAGCAGTTTAACGACACTCTCAAGGAGAAGGGCGGTGTCCCGTTGTCCGATGCAGTCTATTGGACTTCCGCCGAATGCTCGGCGCGGATGGCTTATGCGTTCGATATGGCATCCGGAGCCATGATCGAGATTCCTCAGGAACTGGATAAGGGGATGAAATACAAATTCCGGGCTATGGCTGATTTTAAATTTTAAATATTTTGGTATGAAAAAAATTATGTTATTTTTCGTCGCCTGTATTTCCTGTATTACTGTGGCATGCGATAGTGACGACGACGGTACGAAAGGAGATGATAATAAATTTCCGGCACCGGAAGTGACATTCAGCGCGATTACCGGTGTCTCTTTTACTGCCGGGTGGAATGCCTTGGAAACAGCGGATTCATACAGATATGAGGTTTCGTATGAGAAAGACGGCCAAGTCGTTGCTGTAGCTGCACAGAACACCGAGACGACGACTTTTTCTTTGGACGGGCTTCTGCCTGCTACGGATTATTCGGTCCGAGTGGTTGCAAAGGCCGAAGGAAAGACCATTTCGGATTGGTTTTCCGGAACTGTAAGGACTTTAGGAGGTGAAAGCGTAACATTTACCGTTACACCTTATGAGCGCTATATTGAGAATGCGTTTATTTATCCTTACGCCGAAGTGAAACCTTCCGATTCCGAGGTATATTATTGGGTAAGTGCTATTCCTTCCAATAGCGAACGAGATCCGAAGGAGTGGATGCAGGAGGATATCGATTATTATATGGAGTTGGGCAAAACTTGGGACGATCTTGTGGCGGATAAATTGATTTTGAAAGGTGATGCCGAAAGTGTTCCTTTTGCTTTTACCGGTTACGATCATTATTATTTTATTGTTGCGCCGGTTGGAAAAAATCTTTCCGAAATAGTCGTCAGTGGCGAGGTTTCTCGTAGTTATAGATTTTGGTACGAGGCTCGGGAAGTGCAGATGCTGCATGAATCGACTTACGAACAGTTTGCCGGAGAGTGGCTGTTGCAGACATCCGGTACTGTAAAGGAGGAGAATGGATCACTCGATGTACAGGAAGTGGGTGAAGAATTTCCGGTTACCATTTCTCCTGCTGATGATAAGAAATCGTTTTATCTCAAGGGATGGGGCGGGGATCGAAACAAATTCCGGGATTTTGCGATAAAAATGGATTTCGAACCGGCGGAAGACAATTATCATAAGATAGGTATATCTTTTCCTCAGGACATAGAGACGGAGGGGGATATTGTATGGAAGTATGTTTCCTGGTACAATTTTGTCGGAACTGTCGGTGACGAAAAAGTGTATACTTATTTGCCTTATGATGATAAAATGTATGAGAATATGCCTTCGTGGTCGAAAGGATTCATCGGTTTTATGGGAAATCTCAATAAGACTGTGATTAAGATTTGTCCGCTGTATTATATGGATGGGAACAATGAAGGTGCTTATATAATGTCTATGTGGCCGTATGGAATCAGTTCTACGGGAGATGTCGAGCAAGACAAACTGCTTAATAACAAATATGAAGATCCGGTTGGTCCTTATTATTTGATAAGAAAGGATGTGGCGGACGGTCTTGTGTTGCAACTGCCCGATACCGAAGAACCGGATGCCGACGTTGCCGGGCTGTTGAATGCACTGCAGAGTGTGCGGCAGGCGAATACTCCTCGTGAGGTGTTCAGTGTGAAACGTTGATAATGTCCGATAACTTTTCGGGATTTGAATTTGAGAGAGCGGTATCCGAATTAAGATATCGCTCTCTTTTTTGTTTTTATAAGATTTGTCGGTTTGTTGCCTTGTCAAGGGGGGGCCATACCTGATTTTTGCCTGCAAAGCGATCCGAATTGTTATTCGAAGTGCTTGGACGATCGGAGTATTGTTGCTTTAGTCTCAAACATAATTTTCACAGTTTTTAACGAGTCGCGGAATAAGTCATTAGAATTAATACAAGTCTTTTGTCCTATGATATAGGTTTTTGAAACTGTTTCAAACTCATATCGAATTTTATCATTGGGTACGAAAATATATTTGCCATTGGAATTTTATAGCTATCATGAAATCTTCTTGGTGCTTTTTTCGGGACTTGAATGCTCTTCACTTGTCGTTTTGCAATACCTGATTCTTTCTTCGAAGACCTTTGAAACCGGCAGATATATAATTATCGTATTGATTTTTGATTGTGTGCTTTGAATGTTTCAGTTAAGGAATGGCATTCGGAACATTTTGTTCCAGATAACGATCCGATCCCGTTTGAGCGATAACGTGTTTCCCTGCCTTATCCAGCTCTCGATATGTGCGAAGCGACGCAGATTTATGGTATCGAGGGATAAGTTGAGCGCTTTGAAACTCCTATTTGCTCCCCTTTTTGCTGCGTCCCGTTGTTTCGGATCGATAAACCGATGGATACGCATCTCTTTTCTTTCTCCATTTACTGTGAGTCGTAATGTGATAGGAACTTCACCATTACGATTTGTCTTTGTTTTACACAGGTAGAATAAAACGCTGAAAGAGGTCTTTCCATAATATATCTTTTTAGTTACGAACTTACTCTAAAAGTCTATGGCTGGTAAGATTCAAAGTACAGTAGCTGAATGCTTCGAGCACAAAATAGGGGGGGCTCTTCCTCTGATTATTAGCTGCTTTTGGAGAGCATTTCGAACCTTTTTTAGGATACAGAAAAAGAAAAAAGCCTTGTAAATATACTTTACAAGGCTTTGCAATCATTTGCTTCGATATTTTGCGGTATGGACGGGACTCGAACCCGCGACCCCCTGCGTGACAGGCAGGTATTCTAACCAGCTGAACTACCACACCGTTTGCTGATTGCGAATGCAAAGGTAGTACAAAAATCTGTATCTCCAAACTTTTTTCTCACTTTTTGAAGAAAGAAAATTGCACGCTTCCGTAACTTCTTGATTGCCAAAAGTGAGGGTCGGACGAAAAATTTATGTTTTTCGAATGTTCGAAAACGAGAAACCCATCCGGTTTGAGTAAATCGCGTTCCAGTACCAGCCGGATGACCTCTTCGCTGCCCTCCAGATCGTAGGGCGCGTCCGAAAAGATCAGGTCGAACTGCTTCGCACAGCTTTTCAGGTAGAGGAATACATTGGCTTTGACGGCGAACAGATTGTCGATTCCCAGGTCGGCGGCCGTTTTTTTGATGAAGTTATAGTGTACGGGATTGATTTCGACCGAAGTGACGCTGTGCACGCCCCGCGAAGCGAATTCGTAGCTGATCGACCCCGTCCCGGCGAATAGGTCCAACACGTCGCACTCCTCGAAATCGACCAGGTTTCCCAGTACATTGAACAGGTTCTCCTTGGCGAAGTCGGTCGTCGGGCGTGCCCGCAGATTCTTGGGCGGGTTGATTGCCCGTCCCCGATATTTTCCGCTGACTATTCGCATATGGCGACGTGTTTGAAATATTCACGCAACAGGCGTCCGTCCTGTTTGGTCGGGTTTCCTTCCAGCCGGATCTCGCAGTTTTCGATCTGCAGCTCCTGCGTCAGCTCCCGGACGTAGAAGAGCAGATCTTCCCCCGTGGGGGCGATGAATGTCTCCGCCAGCCGCAGGGTTTGCCGTTCCCATACTTTCAGGTAGGCCAGCTCTTCATAACGGAATATCCAGAGGCAGGATGCCGTGAATTCCCCGGTACGTAGCAACGGGGAGGTCCAGCGTATCTTCTCCTTCAGCCGGGCACGGACTTTCTCTACGGAGGCTTTGTCGGCAGCCATCAAAGCGATGACGGGCTGTTGCGGATCGGAGGTGAGAATACACTCCTTCTCCGTCGGTTCCATTCCGTTTATACGCATCAGGGCGGGAGCGGCCTTCGCGTCGAACACTTCCCGGGGAACCAGCATGGTTTTGCCCGTCAATACCTCTATTTCGACCGTTTTTTTCTCTTTGGCCGGTATGTCGAGCTTCTCTTCAGAAAAAGAGTGTCCATCCAGCCTGAGCCGGATGGACACATTCTTGATTTCGGGCTTGTTATTCGTCGCCCCAGTTACCTGCTTCATTGTTACCTTTCTCCATGGAGCCGAACTTGATGCCTCCGTAGTTGCTGAAGTTATTCTCCTGATCGTCCACCAGGTTGATTACCTCCTGACGGAAGCGTACCGTGTCGAGGAACATTTTATAAGGTATGCGGCACTCTACGACGGGGATGACCACTTTCGATTCGGTGGTCACAAGACCTGCTTCCAATTCGAATTCCGTCTGGTTGTTCGTGCCGGGCACGTAACGCAGGTTGCGAACCTGTTCTGCGGTGAGCTTTTTCGGCGTGAAGATCGTGTCGATCACGTGTACCCATACCTTTTCGCTGTTCTTGCGGCCGCTCTTTTTCAACTGGGCCATTGCCACCGAGTCATCCTCATCGACGATCTTGCGCTCGAACTCCAGCGAGTCGGTCAGCACAAAATTGATCAGCGTGTCGAAATCGCCGGTGAACCGGTTGTACTTCGTTTTGAAGCTGCGCTCCGCAGTACGGATGTCCTTGATGCGGTCGATGACGCGTGCTTCGCGGGCCGCCTTCTCCTTGGCGAAGATAATCGGAGTCGAAATCTGTTTGTAGATAACGTATATCAGGCATACGATAACTACGGCAAGTACGATTTGGATGATTCTTTTTGTCATTTTTAAGTTATTTCTAGTAAGTTTGTATCAAAATCCGTCGGCAATACCGCCGTCCTTTACCGATCCGAAGATGCTAAAGACTCATATTGCGACCCAAATTTACGCTAAAATTTGTTTTAATACAACATCTGGTCAAAAAAAAATCATCGAATCGCTTTCCGAGTATCTGTCCGAAAGCGATCCTGCGGCCATTTTCGTACTGAACGGTTACGCGGGTACCGGAAAGACGACGTTGATCGCCGCTCTGGTCGGGGCGCTCAAGGATTGCGGCATCAAACCCGTGTTGCTGGCTCCGACGGGACGGGCGGCCAAGGTGCTGTCCCGTTATTCGGGAGAACCGGCCCTGACCATTCACAAGCGGATCTACCGCCAGCGCACCAATGCCGACTACGAGTCGAAATTCTCGCTCAACATCAACCAGGAGCGGGGGGCCGTGTTCATCGTGGACGAGGCTTCGATGCTGGCAAACGGTTCTTCGGACGGGGCGATCTTCGGCAGCGGGGCGCTTCTCGACGATCTGGTGAGTTACGTGCGCGGCGGGAAGGGCTGCCGGTTGATTCTCGTGGGCGACGATGCGCAGCTTCCGCCGATCGGGGTGGACTACTCCCCGGCGCTCGATCCGAAAGCTCTGTCCGTCTATGGGGAGGTGGTTTACACGTCGCTGGATGAAGTGGTGCGCCAGGAGGCCGAATCGGGTATTCTGTTCAACGCCACCCTGGTACGCTGCATGCTGGAGAACGGCATCTGCGAAGTACCGCGATTCAGGATGGATTTCCCTGATATCGAGGTGGTAGAAGGCGGTGAGTTCATGGAGAAGTTGCAGGATTGCTATGACCGTTACGGACGCGACGAAACCATCGTCATCACCCGTTCCAACAAACGAGCGAACCGCTACAACGACGGTATTCGCCGTTACGTGCTGGGCGCCGAGGAGGAGATCGAGAGCGGCGATCTGCTGATGGTCGTCAAGAACAACTACCATTTTACGGAGCGCACCGAAGATTGTCCGATGAATTTTCTGGCCAACGGCGATATAGCCAAACTGCACCGCTTGAGGCGTTTCGGATTTTTACGGCTTCCGCTTTGCTACCGCTGTGCTGTCCTTCGCTGACTATAACGACGCCGAGCTGGAGTGCAAGATCCTGCTCGATACCATTGCCTCGGAGTCCCCGTCGCTGACCCGGGAGGAGAGCAACCGACTCTTTTGCGAGGTGGAAAAGGACTACCTCGATATTAAGAGCAAGATTAAACGCTTTAAGGAAATTCGTGAGAACCCGCATTTTAATGCCGTTCAGGTAAAGTTTGCCTATGCCGTTACCTGCCACAAGGCGCAGGGCGGCCAATGGCGTGCCGTTTTCATCGACCGTTGTCTGTTCGGCGACGAGCCGATGACGCGCGACATGCTGCGCTGGCTCTATACGGCGCTGACCCGTGCGACCGACAAACTCTATCTGGTGAATTTCGACGAACGGTTTTACGAATGACCTTTGTTGGAAGGTTGCCAGCGGGAGCGGGCTTTGCATCCGCAGCATTTCCGGATGCGGGCGATCGCCAAGTATCTGCGAGGTCGGGTGGTGTGCAGCTGTCGGTTGCGGGGGCGTTGTTCCCGCGATTCTGCATGGGGCGGATCGGATTGCCGGTGATGCCGGGCGAAGAGGGAGTCTCTTGCACAGCGCCCCAAAATGGGGGTTGAAACAGAATTATTTGAAGATAAATAATACGATAAATTAAAAATTATGACAAGCGAACTGCATCCTCTCGAACCTTTTCTGCCCGCCGGGGCACGTCTGCTGATGCTCGGAAGTTTCCCGCCCCAGCGGGTGCGGTGGTCGATGGACTTTTTTTACCCGAACTTGCAGAATGATATGTGGCGTATCGTCGGACTGGTATTTTTCGGGGACAAGGGGTATTTTCTGACACCCGACGCGAAACGTTTCGACAAAGAGCGGATCGTATGCTTCTGCCGGGAGAATGGATTGGCTCTTTACGATACGGCCGAAGAGATAATCCGATTGAAAAACAATGCTTCCGACAATTTTCTTCAAGTAGTGCGCGAGGTCGATTTGGCGCAGTTGTTGGCTCCGATTCCGGAATGCCGGGCAATCGTGACGACGGGACAGAAGGCTACCGATGTAATCGTGCGCCTTGCCGGTTGTGCCGAGCCGCCTGTGGGAGAGAGTGTGGAGTTCGCCTATGCGGACCGTACGCTTCGGCTTTATCGTATGCCCTCTTCGTCGCGGGCCTATCCGAAACCGGTGGAGTGGAAGGCGGACTATTACCGGCGGATGTTCGCTGCGTGTGGGATGCTCTGATCGAATTGCCGGTTGGATGAAATCGTACTGCGGCGATCTGTTCCGCTGTGAGTTTTTTCGGGGAAAACGTTGGTTTCCCCGAATTTTTCTTTAACTTTATAGAGTTAAATCTATAATTTATGACCGTTATGAGAAAATTAACTCTGCTTTTGCTCTGCTTGGCGTTGGGGATCGGCGTGTGCGACGCAAAAAAGAAAAATCGAGGGGTGTATTTTCGGACAGATGCCGAAATCGTGTTGGATAAACCTTATTTCGGGTTGAATGTGAGCAATATGATTCAGGTTGTACTCGAAGCCGACCGAAATCCCGCTTCGGTCCGGGTCGAAACCGAAAATGTGCCTGCTGAGGCGGTTTCCGTGCGGGTGCGGCGCGGTGAACTCGTGCTCGCGTGCGACCCCGGAGCCTTGTCGTCCAAGAGAAAGAACGATATGTCCAAGCGGGTCGTAGTGTATGTGGGCGCCGCTCCGCTGGAGTCGTTTTCGTTGTCGGGGATGTCCTCCGTTTTTTCCGAGACTGAGATCGATAAACCGTCGGTTACGGTCGAATGTATGGGAATGAGCGAGTTCGAATCCAATATTCATTGCAGAAGCCTGACGATGTCTGTGTCGGGTATGTCGATTTACAAAGGACAGGTGGTATGCGAGGATACGGCGACGGTGGAGGCGTCCGGAATGAGCCAGGCCGTCGCGGATTTTATGTGCCGGGATTTGGATTGTACGCTGACCGGTATGTCCGTTTATAATGGAAATGTGAATTGCAGGCAGAAAGCCGAGGTCGCAGTGGATGGTTCGAGCGAATGTACCTTTTCGGGAACAGCTCGGAACCTGATGCTGGAAGTGTCGGGCATGAGTCAGTTCAAAGGGAGAAAGTTTTTGGCTTCGGGACTTGCCGACTGTGACATTTCCGGTATGAGTACCGCCTCGGTCGCAGCGGCGGGATCGCTGAAATATTGTGTGAGCGGTATGAGCGAATTCAACTATTCGGGCGAACCTGTGGTTATCTCGACATCGGTCGATAACGCCACGGTTCGACACCG
>OKUW01000872.1_pt1 | contig 9958 bp, 17 predicted proteins | sample 1606771 | NCBI WGS metagenome assembly OKUW01 (sample SAMEA3882553, study PRJEB24775) | human gut metagenome | biome: human-associated habitat; feature: intestine environment; material: feces | place: Netherlands | collected 2009/2010 | reverse complement strand
AGCGCCGAAGGAATGACGCCTGCACCATCCACAAGAACGACTTCGACGAGGAATTCTGGCACGGCAACCCACAGCAGCGACGGAGGCGGCACAGATGAGCCGCCCCAAGGTCCAGCCGCCGCAGTTCATAGCGGTGACGGCGGACGAATACGAACTGACCCTCGGCGCCTTTGACACCGTCAAAGAGCTTGCAGCTTGGAGCGGTCACAAGGTCTTCGCCATATACCAAAGCATGGAGCATGGCCGCATACTACGAAAAGGCCCGGCCAAAGGCTGCAAGGTGCTGCGGTATACCGATGGACACTATCTCCGGGATCCTGATATCGAAAACCCGGCACAAATAATAAAACCGCCTGCGGCAGGTACAACACCCACCGCAGGCGGTTTTTATTCCCTTGGATATTCGGGAACGATTTCCCACGAAAACGGAAATTCTTTGTCGGCCAGTCCTTGGCCGTTCCACTTGGTCTGGTAAGTAACCTCCATCCCGATCTCGGCGCCAGCAGCATCTACCAAAATCAGCATCAAGCCATCCTTGAACGGCGTGTCCGCTTCATAGCCGCCGCTCCACTTCGTAGCAGTACACCACCGCACAAGATCGTCGCAGAGCTGTTGCCGGACGCATACCCGCCCGGTCTCTTGGATGCGGTACACGTCCTCGGAAACGCCGGTCTGCTCCCCGATGAGCCGGACATGGCGCACATAGCGGAAACGATCTCTGCCGTTGGTCTCCACGATTTTTGTATTCAGCCCAGCCATCAGCGCCGCCCCGCTGCTGCGGATTCACCCAGCAGGTAGACCCAGTGACGCCCGGTCTCGTCCCGCTGCCACTCGCCGCCCATAGCCTCAAATGCGGATGTCATACCAGCATAGGTGACTTGGTACATATTCGGCACTGGCTCGCCGTTGTCGTCATAGGCCAGGGTGCCAGCAGCCTGCTGCTCTGCAGCAATCCGCTGAGCGTAGGCCCACTGCAAGTCGAGCTTTTCGGCCATCCCCCGGAGAGCAATGCGAAAATCAGATTTTTTCATACTAAAAACGTCCTTTCTGTGGTTGGCTCCCACGACCATCTTGCCGGCCTCGGCAAAATGGTTTCGGCTGCTGCCAGGCAGCCATCGTCAGGTGGGTTATTTCTTGAGCCGCTCCGCCACGGATGCCCAGAACTTGCGGGCTTCTTTGTGGCGCAAGACGTCCGGGTGATTTTCGCCCCAGTCCCAGACCTCCCGCTCGATGTAGGGGTCAAGCTCCTTTGCCAGTCCCATGAAGTGCTCCGCCAGCGCGGACGTGTCCATGTCGGTGACGACCTCGATCTCTGCGTGCTCTTCGTTCCAACGGTGAGCTTCGTTTCGTGTTACCCAGCTATTGGTGAAGATCGCAATCGGCCAGGAGCAAAGGTTGTACTTTGCCGTGCTGGGCTGGCCGTTCCGCTTGAGCTTCATCAAGCTGTAGGAGTTGCCGCACCAGCTCGGGTCGCCGGGCGACCTTTCGATGAACCACAGCCCGTTGTCATTCTTGAAGTAAGCCCCGGACACCCGGACGATGTCCCCGGTCTTCATTTCCACGCCGTTCTTGTCAACCATTGTTCAGCCCTCCTTAACCAGTTCCATAAGCTTTAAAACGCGGTTCCACTGCTCCTGATTCATGCAGCCACCTTTGTTCACAAAGTTCCGTGCGAATGCGATCTCGGCTTCCATCTCGGCCTTACTCATCTCGTTGAGGTTTTTCATTTTCATTTCCTCCGTTCAGTGTGTTTCTTTCGGTGTCTGTGTCTTACCACATAAACGCGGTAAACTCCACTGGCAAACAGTCCAATGATACAGGGCGCAGTTTGTCTCTTTTGCTCCGCCCTGGACAACAAAAAGACGGGGTCAAACCCCGTCGGAATAGAGCCGCTCCGCCCGGAACACTGGCGCCATGGAGTAGTGCCAGGGCATGCCCCACTCGCCACTGTCAGACACCCGGATCATCGCCCGCTTGACCCCCTCCCCGGAAAACTCGGCCTTGACCGACTTCTCCGTGCGGGACAGCACCTTCATCAGGAAAACGCAATCGTGGTTGCATGCGCTGCGGGCGTAGTAGACGGAACCAACTTCAAACTTGAACATAACAGAAACCTCCCTTATTCTTCGACCTCGACGGCGGCAGCCCTTGCGGAAAGGGCTTTGTACTCGTCGTAGGTGATACCGAAACGCACATAGGCCTTTTCGATGCAATACTGGACATTGCGCCGATCTTCCTCGGTTAGTACCTCATCAATCATACCAGCCAGATACTCGAACGTCATTTTTGTTTTCCTCCGTTTCTTTGTTGTGCCTGTGTCTTACCACACAACCGCCGGGAACTCAATCGGCACTGCATCCAATCTTCGGACAGTGAATTTGTACTCTTTGCTCCTTGACCACCCGGCACAAAACCGCTATCATATAAAGCACAGCCCCCGCAGGAGTCCGACCCTGCGAGGGCTGCATACCGGGGTGCATCAGGCCTTAGTCTTCATCTTCGGCTTCGGCCTCCCAGACTTCCTCTGGGCTGACGCGTTCAACGCCATCTTCACCGATAAAGCCGTAACCCGTGTCCAACATGGTATGCACCCCCTTTCATAGGCGCCTGGCTCGCAACAGCTGGGCGCCTTTTCTGTGTGTATGATACCACGCAAACGCAGTAAATCAATGCGCACATAGTCCAAAGAATACGGCGCTCGTATGGCAAAACTGCACGAAATGGATTTGTCAAGCCCTATTTTCAAAAAAGTTGCGATTTTGAGTAAAGAGCGGACTTTTTTGTTCTTTTTCTATGCTACACTGGGAGTATGCAGAGGACATTCACAAGGACGCAGGGCTTTTATTTACTCTCTTCACCTGCGCCCCGCTAACGTACAGCCAGGGCAACCGGGTGCCGAGCTTCCAGCCCGACCAGCAGGGAGCAAAGCACCCGGAAACCTTGGATTTATGCGGCAAAACCACAGCCGCAGAACGCACGGTGATTGCACGGAGAGCGCACGGCGCACGGTACGGGGCCGCCCAGGGCGGCGTAGGTACTACCTGGCAAGAACTGGCAGCGGGGCAGTGAAGGCGCGAAGTGTTCCCGCGCGAAAACCAAAATTTTTCGACCATTTCGCTACGTCAAGCGCAGTAAATGCCCGCCGCAGCCCCAAAATAAACCCTATTTTTTCATTTTGCGTGCATAGCTCAACAGGTAGAGCGCCCACCTTCCAGGCGGGTGACGTTGGTTAAAGACCCGCTGCACGCTCCAACAAGAGGACGAACGCATGGAAATCGAAACCCGGCGGCTTGCCGACCTGAAACCGGCAGACTACAACCCCCGCAAAAAGCTGGAACCGGGTGACCCGGAATATGAGAAAATCGCCCGCAGCATTGAAGAGTTCGGATACTGCGACCCGATTATCATAAACCGGGACGGCACCATCATCGGAGGACACCAGCGGACGCAGGTGCTCCTGGACATGGGAGCCGAAACCGCAGACTGCGTTGTGGTAGACCTCGACCCCGACAAGGAAAAAGCCTTGAACATCGCCCTCAACAAGATCACCGGCAGCTGGGACGAAGCAAAGCTGGCCGACCTGATCGGCAGCCTTGACCTTGAGGGCTACGACCTCACCAAGACCGGCTACTCCGAGCCGGAACTGAAGTCCATCCTTGCCCAGGTCACCGTGACGCCGGACGACTTCGGCCAGGACTTCTCCCTCCCGAACCGCCAGCACGTTCTCGCCCACACTATGAACGTCACCCTGCACAAACAGCAAATCGCCCTCATCCGGGCGGCGCTTGCGCAGGCAGAAAACGAGGGCCTCGGCGAAACCTACGGAAACACAGACAAGAACGGAAACGCCCTCAGCAAGGTGGTGCAGGAATGGCTCAAACAGAACACAAGCTCGTCCGAGAGCGACGACCTCTGACCTCGATTCACCCGGCAGACTATAACCCCCGCAAGGAACTCAAGCCGGGAGACCCCGAGTTCCAGAACATCCAGCGCAGCCTGAAAGAATTTGGCTACGTTGACCCGATCATCATAAACAAGGACGGCACCATTATCGGCGGCCATCAGAGAGCGTCCGTTTTGAAGTCCCTGGGCTACACCGAGGCGGACTGCATCGTGGTAGACCTCAGCAAGCAGGACGAAAAAGCCCTCAACATCGCCCTGAACAAAATCGGCGGTCAGTGGGACATGAGCCTCCTGAGGGACGCCCTACAAGACCTGACCCTCAGCCCGGTGGACGTAAACGCCACCGGCTACAGTGACGACGAACTCAGCGTCATCCTCGGGGACGTCATGCTGGAGAAGCAGCACGAAGAAAGCCCCCTCGACAGAATGACCTTCACATTCAGCCTGGAGCAGTACGCCGACCTGCAGCAGGCCTTGCAGATCATCGGCGCAAAGTACAAGCCCGACCAAATGGAAACCTTCGGGAATACCAACAAAACCGGGAACAGAATCTACATGGTGGTGAAAGAATGGGCAGAGCAAAAGAAATCCAAATCCGGGTGATACCCTCCAAGATTGCGAACCCCTTCATCCGGGCGCACCATTACAGCGGCAAGGTCGTGAATAACTCCTGCCTGCACTTCGGAGCTTTTCTCGACGGACGTCTCCACGGCGTTCTGAGCTACGGCCCCAGCCTGGACAAGAAGAAGATCATCGGCCTGGTAGATGGCACAACCTGGGACGGCTTTCTGGAACTCAACCGCATGGCCTTTGACGATTACCTTCCCCGAAACTCGGAGAGCTACTGTATTGCAAAGACCATCCGCCTGATCAAGAAGCAGGCGCCGCAGGTAAAATGGATCATCAGCTTTGCCGACGGCTGTTCTTGCGGCGACGGCACCATTTACCGGGCCTGCAATTTCGTCTTGACCGACATCAAGAGGAACGACGCCCTCTGCCTTCTTCCGAACGGCGACAAAATCCACAAGATGACCCTGCACAGCAACCCGACCTCCCCCCGCCCGGAGCTTGGAGGCCGTACCTTCTACGAGGTGACCGGCGGCAAGTACGACTGGGACGCTTACGTCAAAGAGGTTGGCGGCACCATCCTGCCCGGCTACCAGCTGCGCTATATCTATTTCATAGATCCTGAATACAGGCAGCGGCTCAAGGTTCCCGAGATACCGTTCAGCCGTATCGACGAACTCGGCGCAGGTATGTACAAGGGTCAGCAGGTATCCCAGGCGGAGCGCCACGCCGAAAGTCACTTTGAACAGTAGGAGGACGCATGGCAGCAGAAACCGGCGGGCAGCTTTACGAATCCAAGGTCATAGCCCAGCTTTTTGGCGTTTCCGTCCGTCGCATCCAACAGCTCACACAAGACGGCGTCCTGGAAACAGTACACATCTCCGGCCAGCGGAACAAATACGACCTCATTCCCACGATTCAGGCATATATCAAATACCTGTCAGATAAGGCGTATGGCCGGGAAGCGAAGCTCTCGGAAACCGAACTGAGGGAAAAGAAGCTGCAAGCGGAAATTGCCCTCAAGGAATCGCAGACCGAGCTTCACCAGCTCCGCACCGCCATTGCAAACGGCAAATATATCAGCATAGAGGAAGCGCAGGCGGACTATACGAAGTTCTTTGCAGTCCTCAAGCGCTTTTGCTCCGGCCTCCCGAGCCGGGTCGTTGGCATGATAGGCTCACGAATCTCCCCCGTGGAGAGCAGAGAATTGGAGAAAGACTTGAATAAAGAGATCAACGATATTCTCCGCACCTTCGTCCTTGCAGCAACCGTCAAGGACGGTGACGGTGGATGAAACCCACAGCCCAGCAGCCCCGGTTCTATAAGTTCCGAAAGTACCAGGTTCCTCAGTACATCAAAGATGCCCTGGACGCCCTGAAACCGCCGGATGATATAACCGTAAGCCAATGGGCCGAGCAATACCGCCAACTCAGCCGCAAGGAATCCAACCTGCAGGGCGCCTGGCGAAACAGCGTCACTCCCTACCTCGTCGGCATCATGGACGAATTCAACAACTGGGAAACGGAGCGCATTGTCGTGGTAAAGCCTACCCAGGTGGGCGGCACGGAGGTCGAGCTTAACGCCCTCGGCTACCTGATAGACCAAGACCCGGCTCCGACCCTGATCGTTTACCCCAACGACGAAATCGCCGAAAGCACCTCAGCAAACCGCATTATGAGTATGCTGGAATCTCCCCGATTGAAGCGGCATTTTCTCAAAAATGCCAGCAGCAAGAAGGAGCTGCAGTTCACCACAGATATGTACATCGCCCTCACCGGCGCAGGATCTGCGGCAGACCTGTCCAGCAAGCCCATCCGCTATCTTTTCCTCGACGAGGTGGACAAGTTCAAGGCGGCGACCACCCAGGAAGCCGACCCTATAAGCCTGTCCATTGAGCGAACCAAGAGCTATTTCTCTAACCGTAAAATCTATATTTGCAGCACCCCCACACTAAAGACCGGCCACATCTGGAAGGCGAAGGAAGCCTGCGACATTGAAAAACACTTCTTTGTCCCCTGCCCGCGCTGCGGGAAGTATATAGAGCTGAAATTTGCACAGATACGCTGGCCCGGCAAAGATGAGGGTCTAAGCGAAGGTGACCGAGCGGAGGCGGCGCAGTACATCTGCCAGGAATGCAACGGAGTCATTACCGACCACGACAAACCTGCAATGCTCCTAAAAGGAGAATGGCGGAACGTCCGCCAGAGCGCCCGCACCGCCCGCAGCGTTGCCTTTTGGTTCAATACCCTATACAGCCCCTTCACTCGATTCTCGGAAATCGCCCGGGAGTTTATGAAATCCAAGGACGACCCCGACAAGCTGCACAACTTCGCCAACTCCTGGCTCGCCGAGCCGTGGGAGGATACGAAGCTCAAAACTAGTGCCGACCTCGTACAGGAACGCCAGACGGAGATTGAAATGTTCGAACTTCCGCCCTGGACGAAGCTCCTGACCGGCGGCGTGGATGTGCAGGAAACAAGCCTCTATTGGACTATCCGCGCCTGGGGCGATTACAGTACATCCCAAAATATAGCCCACGGCCAGGCCTCAAGCTTCGGCGAGGTCGTAGACATAATGAACCTGGAATTTAAGCGGGACGACGGCCAGCAAATGCTGGTAGACCTCGCCCTCGTCGATTCCGGCGACCAAACAGAGGAAGTCTATGACTTCTGTATGCAGAACTCGGAGTGGGCGCTCCCAGTAAAAGGCACCGACACGATGCTCAGCAACTATAAAATCTCGACCATCAACAAGGCGGGCTCCGCCGCCTACGGTATGCGCCTGGTTCTCGTGGACGGTGGCAAGTACAAGGACGCTATTGCTTCTCGTATGCGCCGCCCGAACGGCAAGGGCAGCTGGATGGTCTACAAGGGCGTTGACCAGGAATACTGCGAACAGGTCACTGCCGAACACAAGATCACTGAACGTGCCACCAACGGCACAGAGCGCACCCGCTGGGTGCCTAAAACCAGCCATCCAAACAACCACTTCCTCGACTGCGAGGTCTACGCCTACGCCGCAGCAGAAATGCTCGGCGTCCGCAGCCTCCACCTGCAGAACAAGGGAAGCTCTGCCCAGCCGGAAGCGCAGCCCGCACCGCAGCAGCGCACCGACGCCACTCCCGAGGAAAGCTGGATTCACCAAAACGACGGCTGGTTTTAAGAAAGGAAACACGACATGGCAGATGAAACCATCAACTATGGCGACCCCGCCGCCCTTCTGACGGAAGTAAATAAAGCCATTGCCGCCGTCATGGTCGGAGGCCAGAGCTACAAAATCGGCTCCCGCTCTCTGACCCGAGCGAACCTCACCGAACTGCGGAACCTCCGGGCAGACCTTACCGCCCAGGTAGATGAGCAGAACGGCTCCGTCCTTTTCCGCGACACATTCGCCGCATTTTTCGATGGGAGATAAAGCGCATGACATGGATCGACAGGATCATTGAAACAATCTCTCCCCGGGCAGCCTATATGCGCGAGGGCTGGCGGCAGCAGCTCGGCCTTATCCGCGGTTCAGGCTATGACGCCGCAGACGGTGGCCGGCTGAATAAGAACTGGCGGGGCCGCCGACATCACAGACCGTTACAGCCGGGACACCCTCCGCGCCCGCGCCCGAGACCTTGAGCGGAACTCGGACATTGCAAACGGCGTCCTCAAGGCTTTCAAAAGGAACGTGGTCGGCAACGGCTTCACCCTGCAGGCGAAAACCGGCGACGACGACCTCGACGATCAAATCGAAACCCTCTGGCGGCGATGGACCCGGCGCACGAACTGCGACGTCACCCAGCAGCAGAGCTTCAACGAGCTTCTGCGCATGGCAGTCGTTCGGAAAAAGGCAGACGGCGGCATCCTTTTCAAGAAATGCTATACCTCCGGCGGCCTGCTTCCTTTTAAGCTGCAGGCGCTGGAAGTAGACGAGCTTTCCCGCTCCGTGGCCTCGCCCAGGTACAAGGGAGATCGTGTCATTGGCGGCATTGAGTACAACGAGTACAACCGGCCCGTTGGGTACTGGATTGAGCAGTACAACATTGACGGCTGGGAAACTAACCAGCCCGTCTTCTACCCCGCCAAAGACATCATTTTCTATTACAGCAAGAGCCGCCCCTCCCAGCTTCGAGAGGTCAGTGACCTCGCCCCGAGTTTGAGCCGCATCCGGGACGCCAACGAGTTTATCGCTGCCGTTTCGATGAAAGAGCGAATCGCCGCCTGTTTTGCCCTGCTCATCAAAAGAGCTGCCCCCACCGGCGGCTTCCAGGGCGGCTCCCGGAACAGCGCCGACAAAGACCGCACGTCCTACTCCGGCAAAATGCTGACCCCCGGCCTCATTTCGGAAATGAACGCCGGTGATGATGCAGTCACCATCAACCCCGGCAATGGCAGCAGCGAAGCAACCGGCTTCCTCAAGCTGCTGCAGCGCCTTGTGGGCGCAGGCCAGGGCTTGAGCTATGAATCCACCTCCCGGGATATGTCCGAAACGAATTACAGCAGCGCCCGCCAGGGTATGATTGAGGACGACCTCACATACACCGAGGAAGTGGAGCTGCTGCAGGGCAAACTCATGGTCGAGGTCTACGAAACCTTTTTGGTTTCCGCAGTCCTCGCCGGAAAGCTCACTATCCCGGATTTTTGGAACGACCCGCAGAAATACATGGAGCATGAGTGGGTCGCCTCTCCCAAGAAATGGATTGACCCGCAAAAGGAAGCCAACGCAAATAAAACCGCACTCGAATCTTGCGTCAAGTCCTTCAAGCAGATCAGCGCCGAGCAGGGCCGTGACTGGAAAGAACAGATTGACGACATGGCCGACGTTGTAGCATACGCCAAAGAAAAGGGAGTGCAGATTGGAGGTTACAAAAGTGTCCAGAACGAACCCCAAACAGACCCGAAAGAAAACCCCGATGAATAACCAGCCCCTGCAGCGCGATTTCTCCACGGCCAGCATCCGGGCAGTAAGCGACGACGAAAACAGCCGCACCTTTGAACTGAGTTTCAGTTCCGAGGAACCTGTTCAGATGTGGTTCGGCACCGAGATCCTCGACCACTCCGGCAATGCCATTGACATGAGCCGGATGCAGAGCATGGGTATCGTTCTTTTTAACCATGACAGAAACCGGGTGATCGGTAAGGTCACACGGGCGTGGGTTGAGGACAACCGTGGCAAGGCCACGATTGAGTTTGACAACGACGAGGACAGCGAAACCGTTCGCTCCAAGGTCGCCAGCGGCACCCTCAAGGGCGTTTCCGTCGGCTATCGTGTTTCCAACTATGAGAGCGTCAAAGAGGGCGCAAAATCCCTTGACGGGCGCTTCACTGGCCCCTGCTACATCGCCAAGAAGTGGCAGCCCTACGAGATCAGCATTGTTTCCGTCCCCGCCGACACCACCGTCGGCGTTGGCAGAGATATGACCGAGGACGGACAGCCGCCCGCAGTACACACCGCCCCGGGTCTGGCTTTCTACGAGAGCCAGCTCGCCGCAAATCGTAACTAC
>OKUW01000855.1_pt1 | contig 10107 bp, 8 predicted proteins | sample 1606771 | NCBI WGS metagenome assembly OKUW01 (sample SAMEA3882553, study PRJEB24775) | human gut metagenome | biome: human-associated habitat; feature: intestine environment; material: feces | place: Netherlands | collected 2009/2010 | reverse complement strand
CCAGCCACATCCAATGATTCCGAAAGCCGCATTTCTTGGAGGCGGCAAGACGCCGACGGCAGGAGAGATCACATTAGCACATCATGGCATTTTATTTCTGGACGAATTTATGGAATTTAAAACAGAATGTATCGAAGCACTCAGACAGCCATTGGAAGATGGAACGATCGATATCACCAGAAATGGGATCTACCACAAGTTCCCGGCAGACTTTCAACTGATCGCCACCATGAATCCATGTCCTTGTGGTTATGGATTGGAAGATGGAATCTGCCGATGTACTTATCATGAAAAAAAGCGTTATCTAAAGAAATTGTCCGGTCCGATCTTAGACCGTTTTGACATGGTCCTATGTCTAAGTAAAAAAGAGGCTGATACACAGAAAATACAAAAAGAGAGTCAAGAAACATCCGATCAGATCAAAGAACGCATCGAAACAACCATCCAAAGAGAAAAAAAGTTATTAAAAAACTATCAATGCAGTGATACCAGCCATTTAAGCCACATACAGTTAAACAAGCTCCTTCATTTATCCAAAGAATGCAAAGAGATTTTAGATATCGCCTATCGATCTGGCAAGATCACAAGACGAGGAATGGATAAGATTTTAAAAGTAGCACTGACGATCATGCTTATAGAAAATGAATCAGAGATTAAACCGATCCACCTGATGGAAGCCATGACCTTCAGAAATACAGGATTTATCAAAGAGGTGCTTGAATATGGAAGATAAATTATATTGGTACTGGCTATGTGGCAAAGTTCGATTGCCGATCAAGAAGCAAAAAGAATTGATGGATATCTTCATTCATCCAAAAGAACTCTATAAGATCAACCCAGAAATCTTAAAAGAACACATGACACAACTTGAATATGATCGTTTCGTTCATTCCAGAGATGAAACAGCGATCAAGAAAGGCTATGAAGCCTTACATCGTGAAAATATTCGTTTTATCATTCAAAAAGAAGCTGCTTATCCGAATCGATTGAGGAAGATCTACGATGCTCCGTATGGGATTTTTCAAAAAGGTCAGCCATATGAAGAAAAAGAACTGTCAATAGCGATCGTTGGATCAAGATATCCGACAACTTATGGATTCGAAATCTCAAAAAAGTTCGCAAAAGAGCTGGCTCAGCAAGGCGTACAGATTGTAAGTGGACTCGCAAGGGGCGTAGATGGGACGGTTCACCGTGAAATAATCGACAAAAAAGGACAGGCTGTTGGGGTTTTAGGATGTGGGATCGATCTCATTTACCCAAAAGAAAATTTTCAGTTATTTTATGACATGTATGCGAATCAGACAGTTATTTCTGAGTACCCGCCAGGCAGTGAACCGCTCAAATGGCATTTTCCAGAAAGAAACCGAATCATCAGTGGATTAAGTGACGGAATCCTCGTCACAGAAGCCAGAGCAAGGAGCGGATCGCTGATCACGGCGGATTGTGGGCTTGATCAGAACAAAGAAGTGTTCGCAGTTCCCGGAATGATCACAGACAAACATTGCCAAGGGTGTCATGGATTGATCAAACAAGGTGCAAAATTAGTTGAAAATGTCGACGATATTTTAACAGAATTTTCAGAATTCACGGGATTTTCACGAAAATTTCCAAAGCATAGTGCAAAATCTCTTGCAAAGGCAGAAAAAAGGGTGTATGATATGTTGAGTTTGAAACCGAAATATATTGATGAGATCTTAAGTACATCCCAAGATTCTTATGAAGAAGTGATCCAAGCTTTATTTCAATTAGAAGCGAAAGGATATATCAAACAGATCCATCAGAACTTATATATCAAAAAAATGTAAACAAGGGGTAATACTATATGCCAAAATATCTAGTTATCGTCGAATCACCGGCGAAAGCCAAAACAATCAAAAAGTTCCTAGGCAGGAATTACGAAGTGATCGCGTCCAACGGGCATGTTCGCGATCTGCCAAAGAGTACCTTAGGAATAGATATCGAGAATGACTTTGAACCAAAGTACATTACGATCCGTGGGAAGGGTGAAGTATTAGCAGCTCTTCGCAAAGCGGTAAAAAAAGCAGACAAAGTATACCTCGCGACTGACCCGGACCGTGAAGGAGAAGCCATCTCATGGCATTTATATTACGCATTAAAACTAGAGAACAAAAACTACAGCCGAATCACATTTAATGAGATCACAAAAACAGCTGTCAAAGACTCCATCAAACACGCAAGAGACATCGATATGAATTTGGTCGATGCACAGCAGGCAAGACGTGTTCTGGACCGAATCGTAGGATACCAGATCAGTCCGATCCTCTGGGCAAAGATCAAACGAGGGTTAAGTGCTGGACGAGTTCAGTCCGTAGCCCTACGCCTGATCTGTGACAGAGAAGAAGAGATCAATCTGTTTATTCCACAGGAATACTGGTCCTTAGAAGCCTTATTAGATGTCAAAGGAAGCAAAAAGCCATTAGAAGCCAAACTGATTGGCAATAAAGAACAGAAGATCGAGATTCACAGCGAAGAAGAGATGAATGAGATCTTATCCTATTTAAAAGGAAAAGAATTCACCGTCGAAGGAGTGAAAGTCACAGAACGATTAAAGAAGAGCCCACTTCCATTTACGACAAGTACTCTTCAGCAGGATGCATCCAGCAAGTTAAACTTCGCACCACAGAAAACAATGCGTATCGCACAGCAGTTATATGAAGGTGTCAATATCAAAGGACAGGGAACCGTCGGTCTGATCACATACTTACGTACAGACTCCACACGTATCTCTGTAGAAGCCGATGCAGCAGCGAAAGAATATATCAAGGAAGCTTATGGAGCCGAGTTCGTTGGAGCAGGAACTGTCGCCAAGAAAGACGACAAGAAAGTACAGGATGCACATGAAGCCATCCGACCAACCTACATGACAAATTCACCAGCAAGCATCAAAGACGAACTGTCAAGAGATCAGTTCCGTTTATACCAGCTGATCTGGAACCGTTTCATGGCAAGCCGTATGGCACCAGCCAAATACGAGAATACATCCGTAAAGATCGCTGCCGGAGATTATCGTTTTAATGCATCCGCAAGCAAGATCGCCTTCGATGGATTCCTATCCGTATACAACATTAACAACGAGAAATCCGAAGGAAATGTAATGTTAAAATCCATCGATGAAGATACCAAACTTACATTGAATAATTTAGAACCAAAACAGCATTTTACACAGCCACCAGCTCATTATACAGAAGCATCTTTAGTTAAGACACTAGAAGAGTTTGGAATCGGACGTCCAAGTACTTACGCACCAACGATCTCAACGATCACAGCAAGACGTTATGTTGTCAAAGAAAAGAAGAACTTATACGTCACGGAGCTTGGAGAAGCAGTCAACAACATGATGAAGAAAGCATTTGCAAGTATCGTCGATGTGAACTTCACAGCGATGATGGAAGGTCTGCTTGATATGGTAGAAGAAGGTAAAGTCCATTGGAAATCCGTCATTGAAAACTTCTACCCAGACTTTGAGATTGCAGTGAAGAATGCAGAAAAAGAATTAGAGAAGATCAAGATCGAAGACGAAGTCACAGACGTTATCTGCGATGAATGTGGAAGAAATATGGTTGTGAAGTACGGACCATATGGGAAATTCCTTGCATGCCCTGGATTCCCAGAATGCAGAAATACAAAACCACATTTTGAAAAAGTCGGAATTCCATGCCCAATGTGCGGCGGAGAAGTTGTCTTAAAGAAAACGAAAAAAGGAAGAAAATATTACGGATGTGAAAATAATCCGGAATGTGAATTTATGTCATGGCAGAAACCATCCACAGTCAAATGTGAAAAATGCGGAAGCTATATGATCGAAAAAGGTAAGAAGCTTGTATGCTCTAGCAAGGAATGTGGATTCGTATGCAGCATGCCAGAAGATGCAAAAGAGAAAGAGACTTCTGGGGAGTCAGTGTCAAAATAAGGAGAAAAAATATAGATGAGTAGTATACAATTACTAGATAAAACAAGAAAGATCAATAAATTACTTCATAATAACAATTCACAGAAAGTTGTATTTAACGATATCTGTAAAGTTCTGACAGAAGTAATGAATTCAAACGTCCTTGTCATCAGTAAAAAAGGAAAGATCTTAGGTAAAAATGAAGCAGACCACATCGAAGTGCTTCATCAGCTGATCTCAGGAAATGTTAAAGATTATGTTGATTTTTCATTAAATGAAAGACTATTAACGATTCTTTCCACCAATGAAAATGTCAGCCTTTCCACACTGGGATTTGAGTCAGACGTTGATGATTACTATGCGATCATCGCACCGATCGATATCGCAGGAGAGAGATTCGGAACATTATTTATGTACCGCCAGAGAGAAAATTATTCCATTGATGATATTATCTTAGCGGAATATGGAACAACCGTTGTCGGACTTGAAATGTTAAGATCTGTAAGCGAAGAAGTGGAACAGGAACGAAGAAAGAAAGGAATCGTTGATTCCGCGATCAGTACATTATCCTTCACAGAACACAAAGCAGTGATCCATATCTTAGAAGAATTAGAAGGCAATGAAGGAGTCTTAGTTGCAAGTAAGATCGCAGATAGATTCGGGATCACAAGATCTGTTGTCGTAAACGCACTAAGGAAACTAGAAAGTGCCGGAGTTGTTGAGACAAGATCCTCTGGTATGAAGGGAACATATATTAAAGTAGTCAATGACTTTATATTTGACGAGATCACAAAGCTTGATTAATTCTTTTGGAATTAAAGAAAAAGTTCTTGCAAAGAAGGACAAGGTTTGATATACTGTCATAGGTAAAAATAAACACGCTATTGGAATTCTGGTAAGTGCCCAAGAGGTTTGTCAGAACGATGAAAATAGCGGAAGCAAAAACTAAAGGAGATTTAAAATGAGCGTTATTTCAATGAAACAGTTACTTGAAGCAGGTGTACATTTCGGACATCAGACAAGAAGATGGAACCCTAAAATGGCACCATACATCTACACAGAGCGTAATGGTATCCATATCATCGACTTACAGAAATCTGTAGGAATGGTTGACGATGCTTACAACGCAGTAAAAGATTGTGTAGCACAGGGTGGAAAGATTCTGTTCGTAGGAACAAAGAAACAGGCTCAGGATTCTATTCAGGCTGAAGCAGAACGTTGCGGAATGTTCTACGTAAACCAGAGATGGTTAGGTGGAATGATGACTAACTTCAAGACAATCGAATCTAGAATCGCTAGACTGAAAAAGATCAAAGAGATGGAAGAAGACGGAACATTTGACGTACTTCCAAAGAGAGAAGTTTTAGAACTTAACAAAGAAAAAGACAAATTACAGAAGAACTTAGGTGGAATCGAAGAAATGGGTGGACTTCCAGACATGATCTTCGTTGTAGACCCTAAGAAAGAAAGCATCTGTGTACAGGAAGCACATACTTTAGGAATTCCTCTTGTTGGAATCGCAGATACAAACAGCGATCCTGAAGAATTAGATTATATCATCCCAGGAAACGATGATGCGATCCGTGCAGTAAAACTGATCACATCTGCTATGGCTGATGCAGTTATCGAAGCAAACCAGGGAATCGATGCAGACTCTGAAGAAGTTGCAGAAGACGCTGAATAATTTATTCACATTTTCATTTTAGGAGGAAAAGAATCATGGCTATCACAGCAGCAATGGTAAAAGAATTAAGAGAAATGACTGGTGCCGGAATGATGGATTGTAAGAAAGCTCTTACAAAGACAGAAGGAGACATGGACGCAGCAGTTGAATTTTTAAGAGAAAACGGTCTTGCAAAAGCAGCAAAGAAAGCTGGACGTATCGCAGCTGAAGGACTTGTTGCAGTAGCATTATCTGATGATGCAAAAGAAGCAGCTATCGTTGAAGTTAACTCTGAAACAGACTTCGTAGCTAAGAATGATACATTCAAAGCATACGTAGCAGAAGTAGCTGATCAGGCTCTTACAACAGCAGCAGCAGACATCGAAGGATTCTTAGCAGAAGATTCTAAAGCAGAAGCTGGAAAAACTGTTAAAGAAGCATTAGATGGTAAGATCGCCGTTATCGGAGAGAACTTAAACATCCGTAGATTCGCTAAAGTATCTGCAGCAGACGGATTTGTTGCATCTTACATCCACGCTGGTGGTAAGATCGGTGTATTAGTAGAAGTTGCTACAGACGTAGTTAACGACGAGATCAAAGAGATGGCTAAAAACGTAGCAATGCAGGTTGCAGCTATTTCTCCAAAATACACAAGCAGAGATGAAGTTTCTAAAGATTACATCGAGCATGAAACAGAAATCTTAAAAGTTCAGGCTATGAACGAAAACCCAGACAAACCAGAAAACATCATCGAAAAGATGATCGTTGGACGTCTGAACAAAGAATTAAAAGAAGTATGTCTGTTAGATCAGGCTTATGTTAAAGCTGAAGACGGAAAACAGGCAGTTGGAAAATACGTAGAACAGGTTGCTAAAGCAAACGGAGCTAATGTTACAATCAAAGGATTCGTTCGTTTTGAAACTGGTGAAGGTATTGAAAAGAAAGAAGAAGACTTTGCGGCTGAGGTTGCTGCTCAGTTGAAATAAACCTTTTGAGCAAAATCTTTTGCGAACTTTCATAGAGAACCGCATAAAATGGAGTTTTTTCGTGACTAAAATAAGTTTGTTGAAGAAATTATAGAAACTTCAAAAGTATCGTAATTTATCGCTATATATTGTAGCTTATTAAATGGTGAAGAATTAAATCTTCATCTAAATTTCAACAAAATTTTATAATGTACAAACGCAAACTAGAACACAAACTTCAACAGAATTAAAGTGAAGTTTGTTGAAGAAAGTTTGTATTTATAATAGTCATCTTAGGTTCTGACACTAAGGCACATATCAATAAGATATGTGCCTTTTTTAGTACCTAAATTTTGGGCTGTGCTATCGGCCATATACGGGCATCCCCTCTGGTCAAGGGATTCAATCATAATTATTTATTTCATTTATAATTATTTTAATTTATTTATACGATCCATACTCATAATAGATGAGTATTTTAATCCCCATATGATTGAATTCCCTGACCTTTTTCAAATATGTTAGTAATTATAAATTAAATAAATATAAAAGGAGAATCACTATGAAAGAGAGAACAATCGCAATTGTAAACCAGAAAGGCGGAGTTGCTAAAACGACGACAACATTAAATTTGGGGGCAGAATTGGCAAAGGCAGGAAATAAGGTTTTACTAGTTGATTTTGATCCGCAGTCATCATTGACTATTGCATTAGGGCAATTTGATGAAAATATTCCATCGATTGCAGATTTGATGCAGTTAGAAATTGAGGATAGAGACTTACTAAATAAAGAAGATATTATGATTAATATATATGGAATGGATTTGCTCCCTGGAAGTATTGTGTTGGCTTCTACGGAGCTTTTTCTAATTAACGCCACTTGTAGAGAACAGATTTTAAAAACTGTATTAGCAAAATATAAGAAAGACTATGATTATATTCTAATTGATTGTGGACCATCACTTGGAATGTTAACAATTAATGCATTAACTGCCGCGGATAGTGTGATTATTCCAGTAGAAGCAGAATATTTGTCCGCGAAAGGTATGGAATTATTATTAAGATCAGTAGCAATGACGAAACGAAAATTGAATCCTAGTCTAAAAATAGAAGGAATTTTGATTACTAGAGTAGATAAGAGAAACAACTTATCTGGACAGATTATCAAGATGGTTAGAGATGCTTATGAAAGTTTAAATATATTTGATAGTCAGATTCCAGAAAGAATTGCAGTGGGGAAATCGCTCAGTAAGCATGAGTTGGTTGCAGGGTTTGAAAAAAATTCAGATGCAGCTATTGCATATAAGAAATTGGCTCAGGAGGTATTAGCAAAATGACAGAAATGACAGAAAGATTAAAACCATTAGGAGAAATGTTTGGATTACCGCAAGATTTTAATGAAGATACAAAAGATAAGGTGACTGAATTAAAAATCAGTCACCTCAAAGATTATCATAAAGGAAATTTAGGAGAAAACAGATATTCGAAACAGGATTTAGAAGATCTTGTAGAATCTGTAAAAATCAATGGAATCATTCAGCCTTTAGTTGTTCGTCCACTTAATGAAAATGATGAATATGAAATTATCCTGGGACACCATCGAAGAGATGCGGCATTACTGGCAGGATTGAATACAGTACCATGTTTGATCAATGATGATTTGGATGATGATACAGCAGAGTTGTTATTTATGGATTCAAATTTGCAGCATGGATTCGAAAAAATGAAACAATCTGAAAAAGCTGAATTGATCTATCGGAGGAATGAGGTTTTAAAACGACAGGGAAGAAGGACAGATTTAAATCCAGATGATCTTACCAAGAGTGTAGATGAAGAATTTAACTTAAGTCGAAGTTCTATTCAGCGATATTTAAGAATTTATCAATTAACTGATAAATTAAAAGAGGCATTAGATAATGGGAAGATTGGAGTAAAGGTAGCCGTGGATCTTTCATTTATTTCTACTATTTATCAGGATCTAATTGCAGATTATATAAAAGAAAATGATGTAAAAATTGATAAGAAAATGTCTGAAAAAATCAAGACGGTGTCAGAAAGACAACATCTAAATGATAAAACATTGTTTGAAATCTTAAATGGAAAAATTTCTGAAGAAGTAAAGGTAAAGCCGAAAAAAACTTCAATTAAAGTAAGTAAAAAGGTATTAAACAAATATTTTAAACCAGAACAGAAACAAGATGAAATAGATAAGATTATTGAGAAAGCATTGGAAATGTATTATCAGAATTGAACTGAGGGATAAAATGAGAAGAAGAGTAATGACAATAGCAATGGCTACGTTTTTTGCCGGAATGATGGCTTTTTGTGATGTAGATATAATTGCTGCAGAAGAGAATGTTGTGACAGAAGCAACAACAGAAACAGCTATAATATCAACAACAGAAGAAGTAACAACAGAACAGAATCAATCAGAATTAAAAAATAACACAACGAAGGTAGAAAATAAGGTAACAATTTCAAAGAAACATAAAAAAGATAAAACTTCAAGCAGAAGGAAAAGACCAAAATCAAAAGAAAGATATAAGAAAAAAAAGATTGCTGAAAAAAACGTTGATTCCAAAAATGAAATCATAAAAAAACAAAAAAATCAAAAAGAATATATAGGAGATTATATATATTTTAATCAAACAGATTCTATTTGGAATAACAATAATTTGTCATTACGATCAGCAGGCTGTGGACCGACAGCGGTTGCAGTCTGTATTTCTAATTTAACGCATAAGTTTGTAAGTCCAGTGACTGTTGCAGGATGGGCTAAAAAAGAAGGATATTATTCTTCTTCCGGTTCACTGCATAGTGCGATCCCTGCGATGGCAAGTCACTGGAATTTGCAATGCAGAGGACTCTATAAAAATGAAAAGGAGATTGAAAGAGCTTTAAGATCCGGGCATATGGTTGTGGGATTGATGGGACCAGGATATTTTACAAATGGTGGCCATTTTATATCATTATTAACAATAAATAAAAAAGGTATGGTTGAAGTGGCAGATGTTGGAAGTAGGGTAAGATCACAAAAAACATATGATCTTGCTTTTATTATACAGAATTCTAAAATAGCAGATGCAGGTGGACCTTTTTGGGAAATTTGGAGCAATAAAACAGACGGTAATAACCATAAAAAGCAGAAAAGGAAGAATAAAGTTCATAACAAAGTAATAAAACAAAGTGATGATCAGAAGAAAAATAAAGAAGAGATTATTCGTAAATTTTATTTGAATTTGCAGATTGATCTGACAGACTTCGAAAAAGAAATTCCAATGGACGAATTATTAATAGGAATTAAGAGTCAGGGGATTCAGGATCATAAAAGTAAAATAAATGATCACTTAAAGGAACTTGGCAATCAATTGAATGATGAAAAAATTGTTCAGGTAAGCGAAACATATAGTTTTGGAATGGATGCAATGCAGTTACATAAAGAAAGAACTTATTTTGCAGTTCCTACCTATTTAGAAAATATTACGAGGATAAATTAATATGTTATCTTTAGTAGCTAATGTATAGAATGTAAAAGAATAGTTATACCCTAATAAACCTTAGTAAATATAA
>OKUW01000853.1_pt1 | contig 10114 bp, 9 predicted proteins | sample 1606771 | NCBI WGS metagenome assembly OKUW01 (sample SAMEA3882553, study PRJEB24775) | human gut metagenome | biome: human-associated habitat; feature: intestine environment; material: feces | place: Netherlands | collected 2009/2010 | reverse complement strand
ACGCCGAAGGAGAACCTTGCTCCAGCGCTACGCTGGTAAATTATCATTTATAAGCTTACTCTCAGAACTTGCTTATGCACCAAGTTCTTTTTTAAGCGTTACTTAATTTTTATCAATACATACATTTTTTGAGCGCAAATTAATGAAAAAACATATACTTGCGCTGGTGCTTACGGTGGTTTGCATCAGCCTCTATGCTGTAAATCCTATAAAGGAAGGCAACATGATTTCCGGTCACGTGATTGTGAAAGGAACAGAAGAAAATATACCTTATGCAACTATATTGATTAAAGAAAACGGCCAGGGAACAGTCTCAAATGAAGAAGGCCAGTTCGAATTTCGCAAGCTTCCTGCCGGAAAATATACGCTTCGTGTATCAGCTGTAGGTTATAAGACACAGGAAAAAGAAGTAACTGTCAGTAAGGATTTTACCGCAGTTGTGCACTTCCCGATGGCGGAGGAAAGCTTCATGACTGATGAAGTGGTTGTATCTGCCAATCGCAATGAAGTGAGCCGGAAGAATGCCCCGGTTGTGGTGAATGTGATGAGTACCAAACTTTTTGAGATGGTGAACTCCACCGACTTGGCAAAGACTCTGAATTACCAGTCCGGCTTGCGTGTAGAGAACAATTGTCAGAATTGTGGTTTTCCCCAGGTGCGTATCAATGGTCTGGAAGGTCCGTATTCTCAGATTCTGATTAATAGTCGTCCGATCATTAGTGCCCTTAGCGGCGTGTATGGACTGGAGCAAATTCCTGTAAATATGATAGAGCGGGTAGAAGTTGTACGTGGTGGTGGCTCTGCCCTGTTCGGAGCGAATGCAGTGGGAGGTACTATCAATATTATCACCAAAGACCCTATCAGTAATTCCTTCCAAGTTTCCAGTATGTTTTCGTGCATGGACGGACAGTCGTGGGAGCAATATATGGGCGGTAATGTCTCCTTGGTTGCTAAAGATAATTCCTATGGTATTGCCTTGTATGAAAGCTATCGCAACCGTAATCCCTATGATCGTGACGATGACGGCTTCTCCGAACTCGGTAAACTGAACATGAATACCTTTGGTTTCCGTGCTTACTATCGTCCTACACACTTCAGTCGCATCAATTTGGAATATCATACAACCAACGAGTTCCGACGCGGTGGCAATAAGTTTGATTTGCAGCCCCATGAGTCCGACATCACAGAACAGACCAAGCACATCATCAATAGTGGAGGTGCCAGCTACGATCTGTTCTGGCGTGAATATAAGCATAAAATATCTCTTTACGGCTCTGTGCAGCATACAGACAGAAACAGTTACTATGGGGCTCAGCAAGACCTGAATGCTTATGGTAAGACTGATGATCTGACCTGGGTTGCCGGTGGTATGTATGTTGGTAATATGAATAACTGTTTCTTTGCTCCGGCCACTTTTACCGGTGGATTGGAATATCAGAATAACTCCCTGCATGATGTCATGACCGGTTATCACCGTGATATGAAGCAGGATGTACGTATTGCCAGTGCTTTTGTTCAGAATGAATGGAAGATGAGTCAGCTTACCATGTTGGTAGGTGCCCGCCTTGACAAGCATAATCTGATAGACAAACTAATTTTCAGTCCGCGCGTCAATTTCCTCTATAAGCCGACTGAAGATTTTCAGGCTCGTCTGACGTATTCTACCGGTTTCCGTGCACCACAGGCTTATGATGAAGACTTGCATGTGACCGCTGTAGGCGGTGAGGGCGTTCAGATTAAGCTGGCTGACAATCTGCGTGAAGAGCGCTCTAATAGTTACAGCGGTTCTATAGATTGGAGTACATACCTCGGACACTGGCAGGCAAACGTTCTGTTGGAAGGTTTCTACACAGATCTGCGCCATGTATTCGTGTTGGAAGATATCGGTAAAGATGAGAACGGTGACAAGATAAAAGAACGTCGCAATGGTAGTGGAGCACGTGTATACGGTGTCAATCTGGATGCAAAGCTGGCTCATGGCAAAGAAGCGCAGTTCCAGTTAGGTTTCACGGCACAGCGTAGCCGCTATACGAAAGCTGAAGTTTGGACCGAAGTAGATGATGAAGAGTTGACCACCAAGCGTATGATGCGTACACCGGATTACTACGGTTATTTTACTTTCTCTTCTGCGCCGTTGAAGAACTTTGATTTCTCTTTGTCGGGTATCTACACCGGTAAGATGATCGTTCCTCACTATGCACCGGTAGATGCTCCTGAAGGAGCTTTCTGTAATATCGAGAAAGACCGTATGGAGAATACTCCCGATTTCTTCGATCTCAATCTGAAGTTGAATTACACTTTTGTTTTGCATGACCATATCAAGTTGCAACTCAATGCCGGTGTACAAAATATCTTTAATAGTTTCCAAAAAGACCTGGATAAAGGGGAGTTCCGCGACTCCGGTTACTTCTATGGACCTACACAGCCGAGAACGTTCTTTATTGGTTTTAAGATTATGAATTAGATTAAGGTCTAAATTTAATATTGCGGGGGCTTCCGAAATTATTGCAAGGGCTTATGAATTTATTGTAAGAGCATAATTTCAGAAGCCCTTTCTTATACAAATGTTCCTTTTTTCTTTTTTTTAGGAGATTTCGGACGGTTTTCAGCGAAATATTGCTTATGTTTGCCGCGTAATTAAGAAAGGGAGATGAAAAATATAAAGAACGTAGACATAGCAACTATTCGCCGTTTTCCGGCAATGGATTTTATCGGGAATGATTTTGCCATATTCGACAATATAGGAGATATTCCCTTGTTTGGTTACCCTACGCGTCTGAATGCGTCTTGCCTGACACTTTGCCTGAAAGGGCATTGCCGGATACGCATCAATCTGAAAGAGCATGAACTAACCGCAGGTGTCCTGGTGGTCACGCTGCCCGAGCAGATATTGCAGCAAGTGGAGCGCTCGGATGATTTTACCGGAGTTTTCATTGTAGTATCCGGACAGTTCATTGATGATGTACTTCCTACGGTGCAGCAGTTGTTCCCTTTGTTTTTCATGATTAAGGAACAGCCCTGTGTACACCTTAAACCGGAAGAGATGGATGCCATTCAGGAATATTATTCTTTCCTCCAGAAGAAAGTAAAACTGAAGGACAACCCTTTCCGTAAAGAGATTACACAAGGATTGATTCTTTCTTTGTTTTATGAGATATATAGTATCTATCAGGGCAATGAGCCTGCGGTCAGAAAAACGAAAACTCGGAAAGAAGATCTCTTTGAACGTTTTATTCGTTCGATTTCCGAATCATATAAGGTAGAACGAAGTGTGGCTTATTATGCCGACAAGATGTTCCTCACAGCCAAGCATCTTTCTACAGCTGTAAAAGAAGTGAGCGGAAAGACAGCCGGTGAATGGATTGACAGTCTTGTTATTCTGGAAGCCAAAGCTCTGTTGAAATCTTCTGAAATGAGTATTCAGGAGATCTCGGACGAACTTCATTTTGCCAATCAGTCTTTCTTTGGCAAATACTTCAAGCATCACACAGGTATGTCTCCGAAAGAATATCGTAAGCAATAGTACACAGTGTCGGAATATTCTTTATTTTTGCAGCTATCAAATACTCTCAAAAATAAGAAAGCATGGAAAAAAGAGAAATTGATCTTACTGTATCCTGCTATGGAAAAGTAAAGGATGTGAAGTATGATGTTGTCATACTCCCCTGGGGCGCTACGGAACCCCATAATCTGCATCTTCCGTATCTTACTGATTGTATTCTGCCCCATGATATAGCCGTAGATGCCGCTGCTTTGGCACTGGAGCATTCAGGTGTGCGCTGTATGGTGATGCCTCCCGTACCTTTTGGTGCTCATAATCCCGGACAGCGTGAACTTCCTTTCTGCATACACACCCGCTACTCTACCCAGCAGGCCATTCTGGAAGATATTGTAGCTTCCCTGCATGCTCAGGGGATGCGTAAATTGATTATTATCAGCGGGCATGGAGGCAATAACTTCAAAGGCATGATACGTGACCTGGCTTTTGTCTATCCGGATTTCCTGATTATAGCCACTGACTGGTTCAGTATTGTTTCTCCCAAAGGCTACTTTGAAGCTGAAATAGACGATCATGCCGGTGAATCGGAAACTTCTGTGATGATGCATTACCATCCGGAATTAGTGAATCTGGATGAAGCAGGCGATGGAGAATCCAAGCCGTTTGCCATTCCTTCGCTGAATGAGAAGGTGGGCTGGGCACCTCGTCATTGGGATAAAGCTACGATAGATAGTGGGGTAGGGAATCCCAGGAAAGCTTCAGCAGAAAAAGGAGCACATTATGTAAAACCAGTAATAGAAAAGCTCGCCCAACTCTTTACGGAAGTTGGGCAAGGTGAGCTCTACTAAGCAAAAAGAAAAGCTTACTTATCTACTGACATTAGCCATTTGCCATCTCTTTTTACCATTGATTGTGTACCATCCTGCGTTTCTCCGTTTCCGTAGGTTTGCTTAATCTTTACTGTTGCGGTGTTTCCATCTTCCGATATTTCTTCTGATATGATCTCTATACTTTTCAGTCCGTCCTTTTTTTCATATTCTTTGGAAACTTTCTCTTTCAGCATGGACACAAGCCCGTCCTTTTGCTCTTTCATTTTCTCCGCACCTACGCTCTCATCGAATGCAAGTCCGTCTACAAATTTCTCATAGTCACCTTTGATGAGGTAATTACCATACTTTTTCATAGCATCTCCCGGGCCACTTGAAGAGCAAGCTGTCATTAAAAACATAGTCATAACCATCAGACTAAAATAAAATACCTTTTTCATACGCTTTTTTTTAAAGTGATTAATGTGTATTTAAAAATAGTATATCAAACAGAGACGCTTGCTCTGCGCAATATCGTTGGGCAGGAGATAATCTCCTCTGAATCCGGGAATATTTACGTGGCTGACACGCCCTTCGGGTAAATCTATTCCCTCTTTTCTGTATACAAAGTCTATCAACTCCGTGCAATACATCTTGGTGGTGTCTGCCAAATCATAATCATGATCGAATAACACATGGCTCTCATAAAGATGTTCCGCGTGAGTTGCTGCTCGGTATCTGGCTACCGAATCCCCTGATACACGCATGATAGCTCCGTTAACAGCTTTTCTTTTCTCAAAGAATACTTCTACAGTTTCCATTTTTACACGATCAGGGTCGTCCTTAAAATCCGGTTCACCAGGCACGGCATGTATCACATACCATTGTCCGGCTTTCTTTTTCAGGATGCCGGTATGCGAATAAGCACCTTCCCGGTCTGCAGCCAACACTACTCTACTGGTAATCCCTGTTCCTCTTCTGAAAGCGATATCCCCATCCCGGAATAGTTCTTGTGGTAGCTCTACCGGAGGTGTCTCTTTATCTGAACTTCCCTGGCATCCGACCAGTACAAGGGTAAGAAACAATATTGTTTTCAGTAGTGATACGTGTGTCTTCATTTCCATCCGTACAAATATATAAATTAATTTGCATCATTACATGTTTTTTAAATGATTTTTGTAGTGTAAACGAAAAAAGAGGCAACAACCTTACTCAGTTGTTACCTCTTTTTTAATTTATACCCTAAAAACTAATCTCTTTTACCTATAAAAACTAATTCTATTTCTTTTCTGATGGCGCAAAGGTAGAGAGTTTCAGGGAAAAATGATTTGATATAAATCAAAAACTGAATATTCTTATCGTATTTCTTACAATATCCCCGAGCGTACACGGCTGAGAGTTTCGGGTGTCATTAGCAAATAAGATGCGATATGTGACAATGGCGCCCGCTTGATGACTTCCGGATGGGTGTGCATCAGCATATTGTAGCGTTCACGGGCTGTCTCGAAACGCCATGAATCGGCTTTCACCTGGGATACGATGAGTGAGTATTCCAATATCTTGCGATAGAACATATTTATTTCCCAGGAGATTTCGGTCAATCTCATGAATTTGTCGTAGGGGAGAAGGTAGACTGTACAAGGCTCCAGGGCCTCTGCCATCAGGCGGGTAGGTTCTTGTTTCAGAGTGCTTTCGATGCAGATGATGACACAACCCTCGTAGGAAAAGTGTTCGGTGACGTCCTTACCGTTTTTATAATAGAATTGACGCATCATGCCTTTTCCGACAAATACCATGTGGTGGCAGACTTGTCCCTCCTTGAATAAGAGTTCACCCTTTTCCAGCTCTTTGCGGATCAGAATATCTTCTATCAGTTTTCTACCTTCAGGTGCCATGCCCGGATAACGAGAGTTCACAGTGGCATCAACTGTTTCTTTTAATAGTGTATCCATAATTGTTCGCTGGTTTCTGTAACTGTTTCCGGGGACAAAGGTATAAAAGATTTGATTTATATCAAATCTTATTAAGTGATTAGTGGTTAGTGATAAGTGATTAGCATTGTTCAGGCTACTAATCACTTAACAAACCCTTTTGTCGTCCATTTCATACTGTACCAGCGTTTTACGAAGATGGCTCCACGGATGTTCTCGTCCAGCAAGAAAGCGACCCACATACCGCAGATTCCCCACTCCAGAGGGATACCGATGATGTAGCCCAAGCCGACGGCAACGCTCCACTGAACAACCAGACCGACATAGAAGGGGTAGGTGACATCCCCGGCGGCACGCAAGGCATTTGTTGCGAAAATATTGATGGGACGTCCGATTTCAAGAATGACGTCGATGATGAGGATGGTGGTTCCGAGCCGGATGATTTCTTCATTGGTGGTAAGCCAATGGAAGATCGTGTTTCCGAATATAGCAAGGATGGTGGAGAGTATAACGGTGATCATGACGGATTTCTTCATAACATATTTACCCATGAGGAAAGCGGCATGAGGTTTCTTTTCTCCGATGAGATGCCCGATGCAAATGGCACCACCCTGCGCCATGGAGATGCTGAACAGATAGGCAAACATGATGATATTGACACAATAGGTGCGTGTGGCAAGAGCTTCGACTCCCAGCATATTGATGAAGAAGGTAATCACTACTTGCGAAGAACTGTAGGAAAGTTGTTCGCCGGCGGAGGGAAGGCCGATTTTCATCAGGTTCTTTAGCTCTATCCATGGGAACGGGCGGAAATAGGCAACGGGGAAGCGATGGATATGTTTGCGAAACAGGATAATGAATAAAAGTATCATAGATACACCCCGGCTGAAAGCAGTAGAGATGGCAGCTCCTTCTACGCCGAGCTCGGGAAAACCAAAGCGACCGAAGATGAGTGAGTAATTACCTATTATATTTAGGATATTGACAACAACGGTTACTAACATTGGATAAATGGCTTTGTTGGCACTGCGCAGGGAGGCGGAAAGCGTTAATGAAATGGCTTGGAAGAAGGCAAACGCGCCTACAATACGCATATAATCCATGCCGTCAGTCATCAGTTCGGAAGTCAGTCCCATCAGGCGCAGGATAGGTCCGGCACCAAAGAAAAGGAGCAGGCTGACGGATACGCCTACCACTATGTTCACAAGGATTGAAACACCGACCACTTGCACTACTTTCTTTTGCAGGCGGGCACCGAGATATTGGGAGCAAAGGACGGAAGTTCCGAGATTGATGACCTCGAATACGAGAAAAGTGAGCATGATAATCTGGTTGACCACCCCTACAGCCGCAACACTACTATCGGAGTGGCGACTCAGCATAATGGTATCTACAGCACCCAGCATCATAATGAGCAGAGTTTCTATAAAAATAGGGGCGGCAAGTTTGGCAAGCCTCTTTTTTAAACTTTCCTGATGTATCATTTCGTATGTGTTTGAGACACGGTGATGAAAAATCGCGCAAAGGTACGCAAAGGGAAGGATAGGGGAATTGATATGAGTCAATTTTCAGGGGCACCGCATCAAAATTAATTCGTTTCGGTATAGTAATGAATAAGACTCACCACAGATTACACAGATTCACACAGATTTATTAATCTAATAATCAGTAAAATAAAATCTGTGTGAATCTGTGTAATCTGTGGTGAATTAATTCATAACCGTACAGAAAGGAACCAATCCCATCACAAAAAACATGCCCAGAGCATTGCCCTGGGCTATAAATATTAAGTTTGTCAGTCTTCAGTCTGCACTGTTTGTTTTCAAACAAAGTCTTTCAGTTCTTGTTGTAGCCGTTGGCGGGTAAAGAAGATACGGCTTTTTACGGTTCCTAAAGGCAATCCGAGACGGTCAGCTATTTCACGATACTTGAAACCGGAGACATGCATGGAGAAAGGAACTTTATAATCGCGGGGTAACGAATTCACGATGCGATGCATTTCTTTTAAATCATAAGATCTGGCCATAATGTGAATGGAATCTTTCTGTCTGTTTGCAATTGCAAGAGCATTTAATGCAATTTGTTCTGCAATTTTTGCGTTATCTTTATTGAATTTAATCAGAAAACTGTAAATAATTCCTGAAAGATTGCTATCCCCAATGTTTACCAGCGTTTCAGCAAGTCTTTGGGCCATTTTATTCATAACAGGTTTTTTACCCTGTTTTTCAAATACATCTCCAATACTCATTAATTCGCAAGAAAATGCCGACGCATCAACTTTTTCTTGTCTTTTTATGCTCTTCATTACTTTTTGTGAAAATATATCAAAAGACTTCCCCGGGTTCTTAACAATTCTCTGCGGGTTAAATTCAAGTTTCATTAATTATTTCTCCTTTGGTATTTTAAAACGCATAAAAAATTTTTTTGCTATAATTTAAGCCATTTTCTACGCAGACGGAGAATAACGTTTTTTCTCTGCATATCTTTGATTGCAAAGTCAATATTTTCTTTTAGTCTTTTAGTGCCTTTTCCTTTTCTTAAGGCGATTCCATAAGGCTCTTTAGTATATCTTTTAGGCAGAAGTCTTACAGATTTATCTTCGTATGCAAATCTGCTCAGGATTGTATCGTCCGAAGTCAGTGCATCAATTTTTCCGTCCTTAAGAGCTGTATAAGCGGTTCTATAGTTCCTGAAACCTATAATATTAGCAGCAGGGGCAAGGCTTAACATATTTTTTTCAGCTGTTGTTCCAAATACAACTCCGACATTTTGGCCAGCAAGGTCTGCAATAGATGTAATTCTGCTGTTTGAGCGAACAAGAAGCGCCTGACCTGCTAAATCATATGGAACTGAAAAGTCAATAATTTCGCGTCTTTGTGGTGTTATTGTCATTGTAGCAATAACCATATCTACGTCGCCGGTTGAAACTTTTAACATTCTGTTTGCCGGAGTTACCGGATAAAATTCTACAGCATTAGGTGATTTTAGGATATATTGAGCAATGTATCTTGCTAAATCTGCATCATATCCTTTAACCTCCCAGTTTTCATCAAAAAATCCGAAAGGCTTGGAGTCGGTATTTATACCGACTTTTAGCGTTCCGCGTTCAAGAATTTCGTCATACAAATCTGCTTCAACATATTTTTCCGGCTTTAGCAGGAAAAAATATATTGCAACAAGACCTAAAAACAGTACTGATAAAGTTATTGCAAGCTTTTTCATACGCTGAGTTTAGGCTTCCTTCCGCAAGATTTGTCTTCATCACAGTAGCCGAGTCTTTCACATTTCGGCACAAGGTAAGGCGTGAGCCACGGCTCTTCTTTAAGCAGTTCTTCGCACATCATTTTTATCATTGTTCTGATTTCATACTGTGCTCTTGTGCAGAGTCTTAGATTTGCAAGGTGTATCATTTCTCTTAAATTTAAGCTTGCAACAATTGAGCTTGCTGCTGCATTTGGCAGTACTGCTCTTGCATCTTCTGCAGGGATTCCTGCTTCTGTAAATTCAAGGTATTTCTGAGATATTTCACCCATAAACTCGATAAATTTAGTTTTTAAAGCCTCATCTCTTGCTATAGTAGGCGGAATGATATAATCAAACTGCCCTTTCTCCTTAACATATCTTTGTGATTTCTGTGAAAAAGACATGTGGCGGTGTCTTACAAACTGGTGTGTGCAGGCTCTTGAAACATTTGAGATTGCAAATGTTACCTGAATGTGTTCAATTACAGAATAATGTCCTGAACCTATAACACGTTCAATCAATTTGAGCATTTTTTCTTCATCATCCGTGCTTTCATAAATATTGAACGGTGTATCTGCACTATAGCAGGTTCTTGCTGCTGTGTATATTGTTTTTAGCATGTTGTCCGGTTTTGA
>OKUW01000843.1_pt1 | contig 10198 bp, 9 predicted proteins | sample 1606771 | NCBI WGS metagenome assembly OKUW01 (sample SAMEA3882553, study PRJEB24775) | human gut metagenome | biome: human-associated habitat; feature: intestine environment; material: feces | place: Netherlands | collected 2009/2010 | reverse complement strand
GTGGTGAAGCGTTTGGGTCTAAATGAGATATATACTATTCGTAGGGGCTTAAAAAGAATAGAATTATATAAATCAAGCCCGATATTGGTGACTTATCTTTTTGATAATAAAAAAAGTGTAAGTTTTGATATAGAAGTTGGTGCACAAAACAAGTTTTATCTTTCAAACTTTATCGTTGCTGGAGAAGAAACTGGGGAACGGTTTGAAGGAATTATAGGAGATTCCATTCAAACATCAGCAGGGACATTGGCCATCAGCTTAACTTCTCAATATGAGAATTTTTTTACAGGCAGCACTATTCAATATAGTAAAGAACCGGCTGATATGGTGGCAGACAGCTATACGCAAAAATTGTGGGCTGAATTAGGCAATGAAGATGCCACCATTATTAATTTGAGCATTGATGATGCTTCTGTACAAAAGGCAGAAGATATATTAAATACATTGATTGAGGTTTATAACGAGAAATGGATCCAGGACAAGAACCAGATAGCAGTAAGTACCTCACGGTTTATCGGTGAACGTTTGGGCGTGATTGAAAACGAATTGGGTCATGTGGATGAGAACATCTCCAGCTACAAGAGTGAACATCTGTTGCCGGACGTACAAGCCGCATCCAATCTGTATATGAGCCAGTCAGCTGAGAATAAAAAAGAAATTCAAGCACTCACCAATCAGCTTACCACGGCCCAGTATATTCGTCGCGAACTGAACAGCAAGGAAATGAACCAGCCATTGCCAACCAACTCCGGTATAGCTAACGTAAATATCGAAAGTCAAATCGGAGAATACAACAAGATTGTGTTGGATCGTAACCGGTTGATAGCTAACAGTAGCGAGAAGAACCCGTTGGTGAAAGATTTGGGAAACTCTATGCAGAGTATGAAGCGTACCATTTTGCAATCAGTTGATAATCTGATTGTATCACTGAATACCCAGATACGCAGTATTCGTCAACAGGAAGTGGCGACCACTCAACAGTTAGCTTCTAATCCGAGTCAGGCCAAATACTTGTTATCGGTAGAACGTCAACAAAAAGTAAAGGAAGAGTTGTACCTGTATCTGCTCCAGAAGCGTGAAGAGAACGAACTGTCCCAAGCGTTTACCGCTTATAATACGCGAGTGATTACAGCTCCACGTGGCAGTGCTTTACCAATGGCACCGAATAAGAAAAACATTTTGTTGGTGGCTTTTGCTCTCGGGCTTTTAGTACCGGCAGTCATTATCTTTATGCAAGAAAACATGAACACCAAAGTTCGGGGTAAGAAAGATTTGGAGAACTTGAGTGTGCCCTATTTGGGTGAAATACCATTATATTCCAATAACAAGAAAAAGAAGAACAAATCTCAGGAAAAAACAATCGTGGTGGAAGAAGGCAATCGCAACATCATCAACGAAGCTTTTCGTGTACTTCGCTCCAACGTGGACTTTATGAAAAACAAGAATACCGATCAGAAAGTATTTGTGATTACCTCTTTCAATTCGGGTAGTGGAAAGAGTTTCTTTTCGGTGAACATAGCCACGAGCTTTGCCATTAAAGGGAAAAAAGTATTGGTGATAGATGGAGATTTGCGACATGGATCCATTTCTGCTTATGTGGGGTCGCCTAAGAAAGGTCTGAGTGACTATTTGGATAATCGGGTGGCTAATTGGAATGAAGCGCTTGTAATAGATAAGAAACATGCCAATTTGCATGTTCTTCCTGTGGGGACCATTCCCCCGAATCCGACGGAACTGCTGGAAGATGAAAAATTTGCAACCTTGATGCAAATCTTGCGCAATGAATACGATTATATCTTTGTGGATTGTCCGCCGATAGATATCGTGGCAGACACACAAATCATAGAGCAATATGCCGACCGGACACTCTTTGTGGTACGGGCGGGATTATTGGACCGCTCACTGTTATCTGAATTGGAAAGTATTTATCTAGAAAAGCGGTTCAAAAACCTTTCGGTAATTTTGAATGGGACGGAAAGTACTGGTGGACGCTATAGTTATCGATATGGTTACAGTTATGGTTACCACAATGGGTATACCTCTTATTACGGCAACTCAAAATAAATAGTCAACAGGAATGTGGCTTTTTCGACAGAAAAAAACATTAGCGGAAAGCGGTTTTTTCCGTGGTTTCACCGATTGCCATAGTCACTTGTTGCCAGGTATTGATGATGGAGTAAAAACAGAAGAAGAAACATGGAGAATTTTGGATGAGATGGAGCGGCAAGGAGTGCGGAAAATATGGCTTACCCCTCACGTCATGGAAGACATGTCCAATAAAACTGTTACATTACAACAAAAATTTTTGAGCTTAAAACAAAAATATCAAGGGAAGGTGGAATTGGCTTTGGCTGCGGAATATATGTTGGATAACCTTTTTGAGTTACCCCTTGAGGAGGGAAAACGTTATCTGTTAGTGGAAACTTCTTATTTCAATCCACCAATGGGATTACTGTCTATTTTGCAACGCATCCAAAAGAAAGGTTATCATCCTTTGTTGGCCCATCCGGAACGATATGAGTATATGCAAATGATGGATTATAAAACGTTAAAAAAGAACCAAATTTCTTTTCAATTAAATATACCGTCATTAGTCGGAATGTATGGTAAGCACATAGAGAAGAAAGCGAAGATATTATTAAAAGCAGGAATGTATGATTTAGGAGGAAATGATGTTCACTCCCTTATTTTTTATGTGACAACTTGTAAGCAAAAAATAGACAATCTGTCTTTCTTGAAAAATGTGTGTAAAATATAGCGTATTTACATTCGGGAAGACTTTGCCCTAATATGTGTTTTTTTTATGTAAATGAATGATTTAATATTTAATACAAAGATAAATGAAAGCATGTTTCATGGGCTTGGGTTACATCGGACTACCTACAGCCATTATTGCCGCAAAGCACGGCATTCAAATAACAGGAGTTGACATTAATCCTCATGTAGTGAAAATGACCAATGCGGGACATTTGCACATCATTGAACCTGGCATGGAGGAAATGTTACAGGAAGTAGTGAAAGCTGGCATGTTGAAGGCTTCGGTTACACCGGAAGTCAGCGATGCATACTTCATGGTGGAAACCACGAGCCGGATGTGAGTTACGTGGAAGCGGCTACACGTGCCGTATTGCCGTTACTGAAAGAAGGGGATCTTTATGTAATAGAATCCACTTCACCTGTAGGAACTACAGAGGCTATGGCACGCATCATTTTTGGTGAACGTCCGGAATTGGAAAGTAAGATTTTCATAGCCTATTGCCCGGAGCGTGTATTGCCAGGTAATGTGATCTATGAATTGGTACACAACGATCGGGTCATCGGTGGTCTGAATCCTGAATCTACCGAAAAGGCAATAGCATTCTATTCGCAATTTGTGCAGGGCACACTTCACAAGACTAACTGCCGTACAGCGGAAATGTGTAAGCTGACGGAGAACTCCAGTCGCGATGTACAGATAGCTTTTGCCAATGAACTTTCGCTTATCTGCGACAAGGCTGGTATCAATGTTTGGGAACTTATTAACCTTGCCAACAAGCATCCGCGTGTAAATATCCTGCAACCCGGTTGCGGTGTAGGAGGTCATTGTATTGCGGTAGATCCATACTTTATCACTGCTGATTTCCCGGCAGAAAGCAAGTTAATCAGCGATGCACGTGATATTAACAACTACAAGAGTTTCTGGTGTGCTGAAAAGGTGAAGAACGCCATGTTGAAGTTTGAGTTGAAGAATCATCGTAAACCAGTTATAGCCATGATGGGATTGGCATTCAAACCAAATATTGACGATTTGCGTGAAAGTCCGGCGAAGTATATTACCACGAAAGTGATGCAGAGCTGCAACAATGCCGACATTTTGGTCGTAGAACCGAATGTAAAAGAGCACAACGTGTTTAAGCTGACTAACTACTGCGAAGCCTACGACAAGGCAGACATCGTGGTGTTCCTTACGGCTCACAACGAGTTTAAAGAGCTATCTTGGAGGAAGGATAAAATGATATTGGACTTTTGTGGAATATTCAAGAAATAATGGATATTTCTAAATAAGTGCAAATACAATTATCACCGAAACTAATGAAAATTGCACATAAAATAGTTCAAGTACCGGAAATGAAATTTTTATTAAGACCTTTTATACACAATGTAAAAAGGAATAATCAAAATATACATGAGATTTTCCAGGAAAAATCTCATGTATATTTTCGGAGTTTGATAAGATTTTGCCACAAAACAATATCTTTTGCAGCGTATTTACCAATATATTATTGGGGGCGGTTCGTAAAAAAATATCAAAAGCGTTTCGATATAATAATCACCAGTGCCTGATACAAGAATTATGCATCCAAATTAAAATATATACTCGAAAAAATAGGAATTTATGTTTATCCGAAGATTTGAAGTGTTAGCTGGAAATAAGACTTGTGAAGAAACATACAGGAAACGTCATATCGACATAGAATATATCTTACATATATGAAGACTATCCATCATGTCTGTGTGATTTTGGTTACGTTGACGGTACGGTATCGCATTTAGAATTGATGAAAAAAATTCGGTTGGGCAAAATTGGAAGAATCGAATTCCCTATCAGTCACGAAATAACACATTTTTTCGAAAACATAGAATCAACGTATTGGCTAATACAAATGAATGGATCTTGCAAGATATGAACTACTATATAACTTCCTATTCAGACTTTCACGACGATGACACAAAGCCAAGGATGTTTGAATAGAAAGAGGGTAAGGCGATATTAATGCATAGTGAGTATGAGGAGAAGTGGAATATTATTCCTGTATAAAATTCTTTTAGATAATCCTATTATTAGGTGATTTTAGGTTTCAAGATATGAAAGGGTTGAGTTTTATTAAGTCATCTTCAGGCAGAACTCAAAAGGCACAAAAGAATATTTTGGGGATGTTGCTCATAAAAATTTGCAACATCATTATTAATTTGGCTTATGTTCCATTGTTGATTAATAGTTTGAATCAAGATAGATATGGAATATGGTTGACAATTACTACAATTGTTTCTTGGATTGCATTTTTTGACATTGGGTTAGGTAATGGTCTGAGAAATAAATTGGCGGAATCAATTGCTTGTAAAGATGAAATAAATGCTCGAAAATATGTGAGTACTACTTATGGTGCAATGGGAATCTTATGTTTCTTGTTCTTTATCATAGAGGCCTGCATTGTTCCATTTTGCAATTGGAATAGTCTGCTAAACGCTCATTCGATTCCTAATGGTGAACTTACATTATTAATGTTATGGGTTCTTTCAAGTTTAGCATTTCAAATGCTACTAAAACTTCTAAATTCTGTATTGTACGCTTTACAAAAGCCGGCATTATCCTCATTGATATTGATGCTTAGTCAATTGTTCGCTTTCATTGGAATTTTTATTTATACAAATGTTTGCAATGAAGTTTCTCTTTTGAAATTGGGAATGATTATATCAATGGCTCCAGTCGTTGTATTGATGATTTTTTCATTGATACTGTTTAGAAAAATGATACCCCAATATATGCCAACCCCCTCTTTCTTTGAGCGTTCTAAAATAAAAGAGATTGTTATTCTTGGGAGTAAATTCTTTTGGATTCAATTGACGACTTTATTATTATTTCAGTCAAACAACTTGATAATCGCCCATACTTGTGGAAATACTTCTGTGGCTGAGTATAATATTGCCTACAAATACATTGGTTTGATAGAGATGGCCTTTATGATTATCATGACTCCTTTTTGGTCTGCTGCCACTGATGCTTATGCGAGAAAGGATTATCAATGGATTAAAGGAATATTAAAAAAACTACAATTCATTTCATATATAATGATTGCCGCTGGAAGAGTTTTGATTTTATTATCAGATTTTGTATACAAATGGTGGTTATCATCAACTATCAAACCCGATAAATCATTAATGTTTCTTCTATTATTGTATTTCTGCATCCAATTATCATGGGCTAGATATGGGAGCATAATCAATGGTATTGGGTGTGTAAAGCTCCAATTCTATATTACAATGATAGAGGCTTTTGTGCATATTCCATTGGCTTTATTGCTTGGTACTTATTGGGGTGTAAAAGGAGTAATTATTTCACTTATTATATCAACATTTGCCAATACTATTTGGCCTAAGATACAGATCAAAAATATTTTTTTAGGAAAACGAAGTATATGGGTAAAGTAAATTCTATTACAAAGCTAGAAATAGCGATATTTGTTTTTCTCACTATGATGATATCAGGAGCATCGTCCATTGCTAGTAATGATTTTATTAGAATTATAGTTGTGGGATTATTAGCTCTTTATAGCTTTATAAATCATAAGAATTTATATAATAATATTCTTTTTTATTTATTAAGTGGATGGATTTTAATAAACCTAATATCCTCATTATATTTTGGTAAAAATATAGATTTTTTTCCTTTTATAGGGAAAATTGTTTTGATCTATCTTGCATATTTATGTTTATCTTGTTGCAAGGATAACTTTTGGGATAAATATGAGCAATTTTTGTATAAACTGGCGTTAATTTCTACAATATTTTATATCTTATCCTTGTTCTTTCCCAGTATGTTTAATAGCCTTACTTCTGTATTCCGTCCTTTTACCGCTGATATTTTTTATCAGAAGGAGTCTCAGAAATACTATTTCTATGCTTTCTTTTTTACATATATGGGTAATGGAAACTTCAGGAATAGTGGTTTTATGTGGGAACCGGGTGCATATGCGATGATTTTAAATATCTTGATTGCATATAATATATGTCGACAAGGTTTTCAATTGAATAGACACATTAAGGTATATACTATAATCCTTTTAACTACATTTTCCACAGCAGGATATTTGGCATTTTTTATCATTTTGCTACTGTTTCTTTTGAAAGGACAAAATATTTATATAAAAGCACTTATTCTTATCTGTACTGCTTTTTCAATAGGTTGGTTGATGAATGCAGACTTCCTTCTTCCAAAAATCGAAGAATTTATATCCTCCGCACAAAAGGGAATAGTACACCATCAAGGTTACAGGAAACTATATGAAGCCAATAGAATCCTTTCTTTCAAATTGTTGACGGATAAATTTTTGATGTTTCCAATAGGTTGGGGTTGCGTCCAAGATACAACTTCATATATGGCTTTGAAACATATTGTTACTGTTAATGGCTTGGGAAACACATTAGTGACATGGGGTATTTTCGCATTCTCTTTTTTTATGTACTCGATTGGTAATTTTTTCTATCAATATAGGCAGTCAATTATTATTGTTACACTTTCATTATTAGTAGTATGTATTAGTTTTTTTAGTAATCCTATAGAAAATAACATACTACTCTATTTGTTAATTTTATCTCCTTATATCGTAGAATTTAATTGATAAAACATGAATATTGGCATTATTTGTAAATACCCTATTCCGTATGGAATGGCAGCCACAACACGTATCTTCTCATATTCTAAGGGCTTATTAGAATGTGGTGATAAAGTTGATGTATGGTCAATTGCACCTAATAATTTTAACGCGAATAATAATAATGAAGGCGTTTTTAATGGTATATCATATTTTTATTCATTCAGAAGCAAACGATTTAGTAATAAGCTATTCCATGCATATGAAATGATTTATTCTCTTTTTATCTTAGGTGTAAAATTACATAAAAGAGATAAAATTAGAAGATATGACGTGTTTATTATAAGCTCAGATAGTCTCATTTGCCTGCTGTATATGAGGGTATTAAATATATTATTTAAGAGAAAACTTATTTTTATTTTTGATGAGTATCCAACACCTATTAGAGGTAAATTAAAGAATAAAATACCATTTTGGAAAGAAGTGATTTATCGTGTTATTTTAAGTAAATATTCAGGATATATTTCCATGACCGAAAATTTATTGAAATATTATAAAAAAATCACAGACAATCCAGGTATTATAATTTCATCCATTACCGATGTCAATCGATTCCATAATATAATAAAAAAGCCTATAAATAAAACTAAGAAATTAATTTATATGGGAAATATGGAATTATCAAAAGATAATGTAGACAATATTTTGTACGCTTTATCTATCTTGCTAAGAGATAATTATGATGTTCATTTGTATCTTTTTGGAAAACCAAATTTAAAAGATAAATCTATATTGGAAAGGATTATTGAGCAAGAGGGATTAGCAAACAACACAAGTTTTAGATTTGCTCAATATAATGATGTTCCAAAGATTCTATCAGAAGCAGACATTTTAGTTTCCTCCCAACCTGTGACTGTTCGTGCAGACGGAGGATTCCCAACTAAATTGGGAGAATATTTAATGTCGGGTACTCCTGTATTATCAACCAATGTTGGAGAAACATCAAAATACTTTAAGGATGGCGAACATATGTATTTTGCAAAACCAGAATCGCCATTGGATTATGCTAACAAGCTCAAATATATCATAGATAATTATGAGAAAGCATTAGCTGTTGCTAAAAAAGGGAAAATGCTAATAGAGCAATCGTATTCTCATATATCTGCTGGAGAAAAGATGCATAAATTTTTAAAATCATTATAAATAGTATGTCAGTATTCAAAGACAAAGTCCTGTTAATTACAGGCGGTACGGGTTCCTTTGGGAATGCTGTGCTACGTCGTTTTCTTGACAGCGACATCAAGGAAATCAGAATTTTCAGTCGTGATGAGAAGAAGCAGGACGATATGCGTCACGAGTATCAAGTGAAGTATCCTGATGTGGTCCACAAGATTAAATTTTTCATTGGCGATGTTCGCAATCTTCAGTCTTGCAAGAACGCAATGCCTGGTGTAGATTACATCTTCCATGCTGCAGCCCTCAAGCAGGTTCCTTCTTGTGAATTCTTCCCAATGGAAGCTGTCAAGACAAACGTCATTGGTACAGATAACGTTCTTACTGCTGCTATCGAGGCAGGTTTAGGTGCTGTTATCTGTTTGAGTACAGACAAGGCTGCTTATCCCATTAACGCAATGGGGATTACCAAAGCTATCGAGGAGAAGATCGCTGTTGCCAAAAGTCGCTATTCGGGCAATACAAAAATCTGTTGCACTCGTTACGGCAATGTTATGTGTTCACGTGGCTCCGTTATTCCTCTCTGGATTGACCAGATCCGCAACGGTAATCCTATCACGCTTACTGAACCTAATATGACTCGCTTCATTATGTCTCTCGAGGAGGCTGTAAATCTCGTACTCTTCGCTTTTGAGCATGGCCAAAATGGTGATATTCTTGTTCAGAAAGCACCTGCTTGTACCATTCAGACTCAAGCTGAAGCCGTTTGTGAACTCTTCGGTGGCAAAAAGGAAGACATCAAAGTTATCGGTATTCGACATGGCGAGAAGATGTATGAGACGCTTCTGACTAACGAGGAATGTGCTAAGGCCGAAGATATGGGAGATTTCTATCGAGTGCCTGCTGACAATCGTTCTCTCAATTATGATAAATACTTTACAGAGGGTAACGAAAAACGAGATGTTCTTACAGAGTTCAACTCAGATAATACTCGCCGATTAAACCTTGAAGAAACTAAGTTAAAGATTTCGGCTCTTGAGTATATTCAAAAAGAACTCTTTGGTGAAGGAAACTTCGTACAATAAGCATTTAAGGAAAAAGATTATGAAGTTTTTTATATGTGGATGTAATGGTATGGCAGGCCATACCATATCCCTCTATCTCAAAGAGCAAGGTCATGATGTCTATGGCTTCGACCTTCGCGAATCGCAGTACGTTCCATCCTTTGCTTGTAATGCGTTCGATACCGAAACCCTTCGAAAGGTAATCACCGAGGGCAATTATGATACAGTCATTAACTGTATTGGCGTGCTCAATCAGTTTGCAGAACAGAATCACGCACTTGCTTCGTTCCTCAATTCATACTTCCCTCACTTCCTTGCTGACGTAACCAAGAACACAAACACTCAAGTTATCCACATGTCTACCGACTGTGTCTTCTCTGGTCGCAGAGGCTCCTATACAGAAAGCGATTTTCAGGATGGCGAGACTTTCTACGATCGATCAAAGGCTCTTGGCGAACTAAATGACGACAAGAATATCACTCTTCGTAACTCTATCGTAGGTCCTGACATAAATCCTATGGGTATCGGCCTTCTCAACTGGTTCCTCCATCAGGAAGGTGAGATTAACGGTTTCACAAAAGCTATGTGGACAGGTCAGACCACCCTACA
>OKUW01000837.1_pt1 | contig 10281 bp, 6 predicted proteins | sample 1606771 | NCBI WGS metagenome assembly OKUW01 (sample SAMEA3882553, study PRJEB24775) | human gut metagenome | biome: human-associated habitat; feature: intestine environment; material: feces | place: Netherlands | collected 2009/2010 | reverse complement strand
TGACGGAGAGGGCGAGGATGCTGACCAGCGGGAGCAGACGGAAGGGGTGCCCCACCTGAGAGGGCGGATTTCCCTTCTTTTCGTCCCAAATTCCACGTTTTGGGGAGAAAATCGCAAACGATTAAGCAAAATGCACAAAAAGGCGGCGCAAAGTTTGGCGGGGGCGGGCTTGACCGTTTCCGGGAGAAAACTTTTGAGAAACGGAACGACGAATTAAAACGTGTTATCGCCACAAAATAAAAGTTTGCGAAACAAATAAAATAAACGGCCATATACTTTTTGATATGGGAACCATACCTAAAAAATATTAACACAATTATGAAAAAGGTGTTAACATGAAGCCAGAGATCGGTCATAGCCGCAGTATGGCATAAGCTGTCGGCGGCTGAAATCAAAAAGGAGGTTTCTGGTATGATTAGTTTCTTACTGTGTCTGGCGCTCCTGATCGTAGGCTACTTTGTCTATGGTAAGATCGTGGACAACACGTTCGGACCGGACGACCGCGAAACTCCTGCTGTGCGCATCAACGATGGCGTTGACTACGTTGTGATGCCCCAGTGGAAGCTGTTCCTCGTCCAGCTGCTGAACATTGCAGGTCTGGGCCCCATCTTTGGTGCACTGCAGGGTGCTCTGTGGGGTCCCGTGGTGTTCCTGTGGATCACCTTCGGCACCATCTTTGCCGGCGGCGTACATGACTACTTCTCCGGCATGATGAGCGAGCGCAACGACGGCGCTTCCATCGCTGAGGTCACCGGCCGCTATCTGGGCCCCGTGATGCAGAACATCATGCGTGTGTTCTCTGTGGTGCTGCTGATCATGGTCGGTACCGTGTTCGCAGTCGGCCCCGCAGGTCTGATCGTTACCCTGTGCAAGAACGGCGGTATGTCCGGTGTGATGACCACCACCCTGTTCTGGCTGATCATCATTCTGGTGTACTACTTCATCGCAACCTTTATTTCCATTGATGCCATCATCGGTAAGATCTACCCCGTGTTCGGCATCTGCCTGATCATCATGGCTGTGGGCGTTATCTTCGGCATCTTCACCAACCCCGCCTACACCATCCCCGAGATCTGGGCAAACTTCAGCAATATGCACCCCTCCAACACTCCTATCTGGAGCTTCATGTTCATCACCGTTGCCTGTGGCGCTATCTCCGGTTTCCACTCCACCCAGTCGCCTTTGATGGCTCGCTGCATGAAGAGTGAGAAGCAGGGTCACTTCGTATTCTACGGTGCAATGGTCAGCGAGGGCATCATCGCTCTGATTTGGGCTGCTGCCGGCTGCGCACTGTACACCATCACCGACGGCAAGATGGTCGGTCTGGCCGAGGCTCTGGCTGCCGGTCAGTCTGCCGCTATCTACGACGTCTGCCTCAAGACCATGGGTAAGGTTGGCGTGGCACTGGCTATGATCGGTGTCGTTATCTGCCCCATCACCTCCGGTGATACCGCATTCCGTTCCGCTCGTCTGACTCTGGCCGACTGGCTCAAGATCGATCAGGACAGCTACGCAAACCGCCTGAAGCTGTGTGTCCCCGTGCTGGGCGTTGGTGCTTTCCTTGGCATCGGCAACGCACTGGGCTTCATCAACTACACCGTCATCTGGCGTTACTTCAGCTGGACCAACCAGACGCTGGCTATGATCGTCCTGTGGGCTGCTTCCATGTACCTGTTCAAGGAGAAGAAGAACTTCTGGATCACCGCTGTGCCTGCAACCTTCATGAGCGCTGTGTCCTGCACCTACTTCGTGCTGGCTCCCGAGTGCCTGGGCAAGATGATCAACACCTATGCGGACGGCAAGCTGGTGGCTTACAACACCGCCGTTGCTTACCCCATCGGCATCGTCTTTGCCATCGCAATGCTGGCTCTGTTCCTCCATGCTACCAAGAAGCACGCTGCTTCTAAGGCATAAGGAACTGACGGCTCCATATTTCCGTAAGTAACCTGCGCCCGCCGCTGCCTGACCGTACAGCGGCGGGCGCTGTTTTTTAAAAATCAAGGCTTGCAATTGCCCCCGCCCCGTGGGAAAATAGGGGCGTAGAATTTAAAGCAAAGAAGGGAACTACCCATGATTTTCAAACCCGCACAGCTGGGCATGGCAAAGCTTGACCCGCAGGAGCTGGAGGCAGACAAAAAAGCCTGCCGGAAGATCGGCCCCTGCGGTGTGGGCAAAAAGGCGCTGTACCTGAACAGCTTTTACATCGACCGCCGCTATTATCTGCCCTACGGCAGCATCAGCCGCGTGTTCAAGCGGGTGGCTATGAGCTCCGGCGGTTTTTCCGGCAAGGGCGTGTTTGCCTCCATGGCGTATCTTGTGGTGGAGTACGATGGCGGCAAGCAGAAGCAGTGCAACTTCAAGGACGAGCGGGACGTGGATGCCCTGCTGGCAGTGCTTGCCAAGGAGCAGCCGCAGCTGCATCTGCTGAGCGCCGCCGGCGAGCAGGCGCTGGAGAAAAAGGCTGCCGAAAAGGCCGCCCGCAAGCTGCCGGAGCTTTCCGAGGACGCACAGCACAGCCTTACCGTGCTGCGCCGGGCAAAGGAGTATCTGGACGCAAAGCCGGAGCTTTCTGCGGAGCTGAGCGCTGCCCAGCGCCGCAAGCGTGCGCAGCTGCAAAGCAAACCGGTGTACCGCTATGTGGCGCTGGCCATCTTTGTGCTGGGCGTTGCAGCGGCAGCCTATGGTCTGTATTCCGTGTTCAGCCACACCGGCAGCTACGGTGTGTACTTTGCGCTGTTCGGCTTTGCCGCCATCTTCCTGTTTTCCAGCTACAATATGCTGCCCACCGCCCACAATAACAACAACGCCATCATGAAGCGTGCAGACAAGGCGGAAGCCGCCATGGCAGAGTATGTCAAGCACTACCCCCACGGGGCGTTCCCGGTGAAAAGCTGGTACGCCCACCCCATCGTGCTCAAGCGGATGATGGACGCTATCGAGGAAGGCAACGCCGTCACCGTGCCGGAAGCACTGGATGCGGTGAAGGCGCGCCTGAAGAGCCTGAACGCGGACGTGCAGGTGGAGCAGGAGGAATACGACGAGGTGGTGGTCATCAAGGCCCTGTTCCTCAACCACGATTATCAGTAAAACCTTGTGATGACACAAAGCCGGACAGTCCGTAGACTGTCCGGCTTTGTGCTTTTTCACGGGAAACTTTTCCGTTATACCAAAAGGCGCCCCCTTGAGGGCCGACTTCCCCCGCTCCGGGGGAAGATGTCACCGCAGGTGACAAAAGGGGGAATCTGGCGCATTAGCGCCTGAGGGGGTTTAAATCAGCGTCTCCATCAGCAGCGGGTCGTGGGGATGGGCGTACTTCTGCTTGGCAATCTCGATAAAGGACTGCACCTCCAGCCGGGGCGCGTGGCGCATGGCGGCGATCTCCACCGTCACCGGGGGAAAATCCAGCAGCGGCACCTTGACGATGCCCGGGATCACCGCCGTGGACAGGCAGGGCACGATGGACATGGCAGTGCCCATCTGGATCATGATCAGCGCACCCTCAAAGCTGGGAGAGATCTTGCTGCAATCCACCCCCACCTGCGCCAGCTGCTCCAGCGACGGCCCCTGACAGGCGGACAGAAAGCTGTCGAACGCGCCGGAGGATACCACGCTCTGTCCTTTCAGGTCGGCCAGATGCAGCGCCCGCCGGTCGGCAAGGGGAGAGTTGGGGTTCATCAGCACATGATAGCCCAGCGAGAACAGGGGCGTAAAGGAGATATCCCGGTCGCGGGAGTGCTCGGTGGCGTAGAAAAAGCCGATGTCCAGCTGCCCGGAGCGCAGCTGTTCCAGCGGGCGGCGGTTGTCCTGCGGCACAACGTCCACGCAGGCGTTGGGGAACTGGTGCTGGAACTCGGCAAGAATGCTGGAAAAAGTGCCGTAGTCGAACAGCTGCCGCAGACCCACCGTCAGGCGGGAGCGGTCGGCTTCCTGAATATCCTGCGCCTTTTTCAGCGCCTGCCTGCCAAAGCTGGTCATCTGCACCATGTCCAGATAAAAGGACTGCCCGGCGGCGGTCAGCTTGGTGCGGCGGGTGGTGCGCTCAAACAGGTGCAGCCCGGTCTCCTTTTCCAGCGCGTTGATCTGGTAGGTGATGGCGGGCTGGGTGGTGAACAGCCGCGCGGCGGCGGCGCTGAAATTCAGCTCCTCCGCTACGGCAATAAAGCACTCCAACTGGTAAATCGTCATAGAACCGCGCGCCTCCTTGGGTAAAAAAGATGGTCATCTTTATTATACAGGATTGCTGACAGGCCGTAAAGAGAATCGATTTATAAATAGATTTGATAAATGAGGATGCAAATTTGTATTTCACACTGGAACGAAACTTTGCTATAATCGTATCAATGTTCAAAATGCACGAAGGAACAGGAAAAACGCAAAAAAGAAGAGAAAAGAAAAAGAAAGGCGAACCTTATGGCTAAGATCTCTCGTCGCAACTTTATGCGCGGTGCCGCTGTGGGCACCATGGGCGCAGCTGCTGCCGGTCTGCTGACCGCCTGCGGCAACTCCGCTTCCAGCACCACCAGTGCTCCCGCTTCCTCCGCAGCTTCCTCTGCTGCTTCCTCCGCTGTGACCAAGCCCTCCTCCCCGGTGGACGGCAAGTACGTCACCAAGGCTATGGGTCACGAAAGCTGGGTGCACGTAGCTACCACCTTCTTTGACGGCAAGATCACTGCCTGTGAGGTGCTGTCTCACGAGGAGACCATCGGCATCGGCAACTACGCCTGCTCCCGCATCCCTGCCGCTATCGTAGAGCACCAGAGCGTCAACGTGCCCAACCTGCGCGGCTCCTCCATCACCTCTATGGCTGTCAAGGCAGCTGTGAAGGAGGCCATCGAGCTGGCCGGCTATAACGTGGACGACTTCTCCAAGGAAGTCACCATTGCAGCTTCCAACGAGGTCATCGAGGAAGAGGCTGATGTCGTCATCATGGGTGCCGGCACCTCCGGTCTGACCTGCGCCTGCCGCCTGCTGGAGGCCGGCTACAGCGTCATTCTGGTGGAGAAGCGCGATATCCCCGGCGGCTCCATGTCCATGACCTACGGCGGCGTTGCCACCGCAGGTTCCAAGCTGCAGTACAACTACGATGTGGACGGTAGCTTCCGCAGCTCTGCCATGGGCACGCTGGAGGGCATGATGAACTTCTGGCAGACCATGGAGAAGTACCACCGCACCGAGTTCTTCAACGGTGAAATGCCCTACATGACCAAGCAGTACACTGTCGCCGGCGATCTGGTGGACTGGATGGCAGGCATCGGCATCGGCTTCAACACCATGGGCAACTACGAAAGCGCTACCCAGTACGGCGCTTCCACCCCGTATCTGGCACCCGGCTGCTACGAGGGCGGCGCAGGCTACGCTATGATGTTCATGGCACAGCGTGTGGAGAAGTACGAGAAGGGCAAGATCATCTACTCCACCAGCGTCACCGACCTGATCAAGGACGAGAGCGGCCGTGTTGTGGGCTTCCACGCCAAGGGCGAGAACGGCGCAAGCTACACCCTGCGCGGCAAGGCGGTCTGCCTTGCTTCCGGCGGCTTTGCCAAGAACCCCGAAATGCTGAAGAAGTACAGCCCCGACTACGCCGACTTCTTCTTCAACTGTGCTTCCAGCATGACCGGCGAGGGCATCCAGATGGGTATTGATGCCGGCGGCTATGTGGAGTGCGAAAACCGCGCTCTGCCCGCCTTCCTGTCCAGCTACAAGAGCAAGTTCGAGCTGGCCTTCATCCACCAGTCTGCCCCCGGCATCATGGTCAACATCAAGGGCGACAACATCGGCAACATCGTCTCCGATAACCACTACACCATGGCCAAGGCAAAGCTGAACAAGGACAACGGCGATACCTTCTACTATGTGTTTGACGAGTCCTCTGCCGTCAAGCTGCGCGACAGCGAGTCCTACGGCTTCAACGGCTACGTTGCTATGTTCGAGAAGGGCGAGGCTGTGCACTACGACAGCGTGGAGAAGGCCTCCGAGGAGCTGAACCTGCCCAATCTGGCAGACGCCATCGAGGCCAACAACGCCGCCGCTCTGGCTGGCGAGCCCGATGAGTTCGGCCGCCGCAACTGCCCCTACATCGAGACCCGCGATGGTCTGTGGGCCATCCGTGTTGACCCCACCTTCTACCTGACCACCGCAGGTCTGGCCATCGACACCGATTGCCACGTCCTGACCGAGGACAAGAAGGCCATCCCCGGCCTGTACGCTGCCGGCGACGTCTGCGGCTCCATCGAGGAGAAGGACGCCAAGCAGTACGGCATGGGCTTCGACGCCGCTCTGACCTACGGCTACATCATGGGCGAGACCCTGAAAAAGGAGATCTGAGCTGCGCTCTGACCCCCTGACAAAAGCATAAACAAAGGGCTGCTGCACAAACCGTGCAGCAGCCCTTTTGCGTGCAGGAGCGAGAGTTTGCGCCCTGTTCAGAAACGACACAGTGTCGTGCAAAGTGCCCTTGACATCCCTGCCGAAACTGGGTATACTTGAAATGGAAAAGGTGCTGACTGCAATGGCCAGCTCCCAACCGGTTCAGTTAATCATAAGAATGACCGCCACGGTTTGGTAGACAGGGGCGGTCATTTCTTATTGTTGTGGATCTCCTGAAAGATCGCCCATGAGATCGTAAACGTGACCCCGACTGTCCCTCCGATCAGGATGAACAGTTGAAAGACGTTGTCCATCGTCATGCAGCATCCCCCCTTTCGCGTTTGCGTCCGGGGGAACAAAACAATAAGGTTTCACAGCCCCCGGAAGCTTGCCGGAGGAAGCTAGACCACCTTTATGCAATCAGCACCAGTTCACCGCCCTTGGGCGGTGTTTTTATTGTAGCATATTTTTGCAGGCAATACAATCAAGAGCTTCAGCTCAGTCCGCTGAAAACTACAAAAAGCTTGCCCGCAGCGCGACTGCTTCCGCAGGAAACAAGCGCGGCAAATGCAGTTTGCCTTTATGTCCCCTCCCGTGAAAAAAGGGATACCGGAGCGTCCGCAGACGCTCCGGTATCCCGAAATTAAAAATCATTCTTCCGCTGAATATGCGCAAAGCGAACGCGGCGCGCATTCCAAATCGCTCTCTTACACCGCCGCGGGCTTGCGGAAGATGGCCATTGCACGCTTGTAGCACTTGGCGAAATAGGCGATCTCTGCCAGCGCGGTCAGTATCCAGCTGCACGGATACAGCAGGTACAGCGCCGGGATGGTGTGGAAGTGGGCAAAGATGGTGTACACCCAGATCACCCGGAACACGCAGGAGCCCAACACCACGATGACGGTGGGCACCACCGTCTTGCCCAGCCCGCGGGAGGCGGCGATGGTGCAGTCCATAAAGGCGGAGACGCAGTAGGCAAAGGCCATCACAGCCACCCGCTTCATGCCGGCGTCAATGACCGCCGCTTCGGTGGTGAACAGCGCAAGGAAGGCCGGCCCGCAGAAGAACAGCGCCGCACCCAGCACAAGCCCCACGCCGAAGGAATAGCCCAGACTGATGAAGTAGCTCTTCTTCACCCGGTCAGGCCGTCCCGCGCCGTAGTTCTGGCTCATAAAGCTGGCGCAGGCCATGTAGAAGGCCGCCATGCAATCATAAATCAGGCCGTCCGCATTGGCGGCGGCGCTGTTGCCCTTGACCATCAAAGAGTCGAAGGAGTTGACACCTGCCTGAATGAACAGGTTGGCAATGGCAAAAATAGCGTTCTGCAGCCCGGCGGGCACACCCAGCGCAAGGATGCTCTTGGCCTGCACAGGATCCAGCTGCAATTTGTGCGGGTCCAGCGCATAGCAGTCCTGCACCCGGGTCAGCGCCCGCAGGATCAGAAATGCCGAAACGCACTGGCTGATGGCACTGGCCAGCGCCACGCCCACCACGCTCAAATCGCACACGATGACAAAGAACAGGTTCAGCAGAATGTTCAGCGCACCGGCAATGGACAGATACATCAGCGGCTTTTTGGTGTCGCCGATGGAGCTGAACACCGCGTTGCCGAAGTTGTACAGCGCCAGCGCCGGCATACCCAGAAAATACACCCGCAGATACAAGATCGCGCCGGGCAGCAGATCCTCCTTGGTGTTCAGCAGCCGCAGCATGGCGGGAGAGCCCAGCAGGCCGATGAGCAGCAACGCCACACCGGCAACGGCGCTGATGATGGCCGCCGAGTGGACAGTCTTTTCCACGTCCTTGGGATGGCGCGCGCCGTAAAAACGCGCCACCAGCACGTTGATGCCGTTGCTCAGACCAATGAGAAAGCCGGTGAACAGGGTCACCAGCGTGCTGGTGGAGCCCACAGCGCCCAGCGCCGTAGACCCGGCAAAGCGCCCCACCACCGCCACGTCCGACATATTGAACAGCACCTGCAGCAGGTTGGAAAGCGCCAGCGGCAGACTGACCAGAAAGATCTGTTTGGCCAGAGGGCCTTCCGTCAGCGTATTCGTTTGAGAAGCCATACTCTTTTTTCCCTTTATCCTATACATCCTAACCGTACCCGCGCACACCGGGGCACAGCCTCTATTATAAGGCACTGCGCCGCTTTTGCAAGATAGATTCGATAAAATAAATAAAAAGGACTGCTGCACAAAACCTGTGCAGCAGTCCTTGGTGCGACCGGGAGGATTCGAACCTCTGGCCTTCCGGGTCGGAGCCGAACGCTCTATCCAGCTGAGCTACGATCGCAAATGCCGTACCCCTTTGGTGGGTACAACACAGTATAACACATCGGGATGCAAAATGCAAACGAAAATCGTCAACCCTTCCGGTTTCGCAGCCAGATGCGGTGCAGGCCATCGGTGATCAGGGTCTCGCGGTAGTGGATGGGGGTGCGGCAGGCCTCCCGGATGGAGCGGGGCAGGTCGCCGGTGGCGTAAAAGGCGGTCTGTGCACCCAATTCGGCGCAGAAGCGGTCGGCCAGACCGTCCAGCAGGCTGGCCGTGCCCAGCACAAAGCCATTTTGCAAACAGGCCGCGGTGCTTTTGCCCAGCACTGAGTCCGGGGCGCGGGTGGCAGGGTCGATCTGGGGCAGCTGGGCGGTCTTTTGCACCAGCGCATTCATGGAAAGCTGCGGCCCGGGCAGGATCACGCCGCCCACAAGCTCCTGCTTGGCGTTCACCGCCATCAGGGAGATGGCCGTGTCTGCAGAGATGACCACCAGCGGCCCGGAGCACTCTGCCAGCGCCGCCACCGCGCCGCACAGCAGCTCTGCGCCCAGCTGCGCGGGGTTGTCCAGCCGCAGCTTGATGCCGCTTTTCAGCCCCGGCCCCACGGTCAGGATGCGTACCTTGCACAAGAGCTGTAAAGCCGCCAGGACCCGCCCGCTGAGCATGGGCACCACGCTGCCCAGAATGCCGCCCTCGATCTGCGCCGGGGATGCCCCGTACAGCTGTAACAGATTCACCAGTCGGATGGCGTATTCCTCCACCGTGGCAGCGGGGTCGGAGTGCAGCCGCCCGCAGAAGATGAGGGTGTCTTGTTCGTAGCCGCCCACAGTGATGTGAGTGTTGCCGATATTGACGGTGAGGATCATGGGTCAGGGCTCCTTTCGCAGCGCTCTATAATGTATATAATATATAATAGCGCACCCGCCGCCGATACGCAAGGCTTTTGGTGGGGGGTGTGGAGAGGACGCCGCCGGAAAAACTCCCCCAGTCATCGCTGCGCGATGCCAGCCCCCTCAAGGATGGGGCCTTTGGCATGACGGTACAGTTTCCGGCTGAAGTACAAAGTTTGCGGATACGCCAGAGGCTCCCTCTCCGAGGGAGCTGGCAAAGCCGTAGGCTTTGACTGAGGGAGTTCAGACCCTCCGCAAAGAATTTGGAAAAAACTTGTCAAAAAGTGTTGACAACTGCCCCGGGGTGTGGTATTATACTTGAGCGCCAAGCGCTGAGACAAAAGAATGACTTCTGAAGTCTCAGCAGGAAGCCCTTGAAAAGAACCAATAGACGCTGAAAAGTTCCGGCTGATACCGAGAAACTTAAAGCGCTCCAAGTTCATAAAACTTCAAAAGCTTCTCAAAAAAGTGCTTGACAAAAAACCGCTTCTGTGGTAAAATAATTAAGTCGTCAGCTGCAAGGCTGTGGCGCACAGGACCTTGAAAATTGAACAATATCGAAAGAACTTGTAACGGAACCTATATTCGTGTTGGAAAAACACGGTAAACAATTCCAAACAAAAGTAATTCACACAGGACGCAAGCGATTGCGTGCTGAGCGAAACAAGATTTAACACTTTTAAGTGATAAATATCATTTATAAAGAGTTTGATCCTGGCTCAGGACGAACGCTGGCGGCGCGCCTAACA
>OKUW01000832.1_pt1 | contig 10358 bp, 12 predicted proteins | sample 1606771 | NCBI WGS metagenome assembly OKUW01 (sample SAMEA3882553, study PRJEB24775) | human gut metagenome | biome: human-associated habitat; feature: intestine environment; material: feces | place: Netherlands | collected 2009/2010 | reverse complement strand
CTTCATTCCACTGATCGTTGTAAACTGTATCATTCTTGGTAGAGCAGAGGCTTATGCTTCTAAAAATCCTCCGATTCCATCTTTATTTGATGGTATGGGAATGGGACTTGGATTTACCATGGGTCTTACAATCATCGGACTTATCCGTGAAATCTTAGGTGCAGGAACATTCTTCAACATCAAGATTTTCGGTGACTGGTTTACACCAATCACAATCTTTATCATGGCACCGGGAGCTTTCCTTGTACTTGGCTTCCTCGTTGCAGGCATGAATATCATCCGTAAAAAGATGGAAGCAAAGGGTACACCTCTTGCTGAGCCGGCAGGCTGCCTTTCAGGAGATTGTGCACATTGTGGAGCATCATGTCCATCAGCAAAAGCAGCACAGGCCGCTGTTGCTCCTAACACTACAGAAGGAGGGGATAAATAATGGGTACATTAGGTCATTTACTGCTCATTGCAGTAGCATATGCAATAGTTAACAACGTAGTACTTAGCCAGTTCCTTGGTATCTGTCCTTTCCTCGGCGTATCAAAGAACACAAAAACTGCTGCAGGAATGGGTGGTGCGGTAATTTTCGTTATCACAATCGCCACATTCGTTACACAGCTTATTTACAATTTTATACTGTATCCGCTTAATCTGTCATATTTGCAGACTATCGTGTTCATTCTTGTAATTGCAGCACTTGTTCAGTTTGTAGAGATGTTCTTAAAGAAACAGATGCCTCCTCTTTACAAGGCACTCGGTGTGTATCTGCCACTTATCACAACAAACTGTGCCGTACTCGGTGTAGCACTTAACAGTGTAACAAAGGGCTACAATATCTTAGAGAGTGTAGTTTACGGCTTTGCCACAGCTTTTGGTTTCTTTATTGCCATCGTGCTTATGGCAGGTGTTCGTGAGAAGATTGAGTATAATGATATTCCAAAGCCTTTCCAGGGAACAGCCATCGTGCTTCTTACAGCGTGTCTTATGGCTATCGCCTTTATGGGATTCTCAGGAATGGTTTCTGTATAGGATTGGAGGAAAAGTGATATGAATGTTACTGCGATTATTATTGCAGCTTTAGTTGTTGGAGCTGTCGGTATAATTCTTGGATTTTTCCTCGGTATTTCAGGAGAAAAATTCAAAGTAGAGGTTGACCCGAGAGAGGAAGCAATACTTGCGGTGCTTCCGGGCAACAACTGTGGTGGCTGTGGATATGCCGGATGCTCCGGACTTGCTGCCGCCATCGTAAAGGGAGAGGCACCGGTAGGACAGTGTCCTGTAGGTGGAGACCCTGTTGCAGCAAAAGTCAGCGAGATTATGGGTGTAAAGGTTGAGGCCGGAGTAAAGAAGGTCGCATTTGTTAAGTGCGCCGGCACCTGTGACAAAGCAAATACAGACTACGACTACACAGGAGTAGAGGATTGTGTTGCCATGTCATTTGTACCGGGCGGCGGACCTAAGTCATGTAATTATGGCTGCCTTGGCTATGGAAGCTGTGTGAAGGCATGTCCTTTTGATTCAATCCATGTGGTTGACGGAGTTGCATGCGTCAATCCGCTTACATGCAAGGCCTGCGGAAAGTGCGTAGAGGCTTGTCCAAAGCACCTCATCGAGCTTATTCCATATGACACAAAGCATGTTGTAAAGTGCAGCTCAAAGGACAAGGGCAAGGATGTCATGAAGGCATGCTCGGTTGGATGTATCGGCTGTCATCTGTGCGAGAAGAATTGTCCGTCAGATGCTGTCCATGTAGTAGACAATGTAGCTTATATTGATCAGGAGAAATGTACAGGCTGCGGAATCTGCGCAGAGAAGTGTCCAAAGAAGATTATTTTATAATGCATAAAAGCTGTCACATATCATTATGATATGTGGCAGCTTTTTTATAAGCTTGCAGCTATTCTGTGCTTACGTTATATTCATCTGATGTCGTGATAATACTATAATCATCTGTCACAAATATTGCCTCAACACCGGAAAGGGAATTGATAAGCTCCTTTGCTTTATCAATGCCAAGAGCAAAGCATGTGGTGCTTAAGGCATCTCCGTCGCAGGAGGAGTCGCTTATGATGGTGACAGAGTATAGATTATTTTTGACAGGATAGCCGGTTGTGGTGTCCAGTATATGGTGATATAGCTTGCCGTCTACTCTGTAGTACCGCTCGTAGATACCTGAGGTGACGACGGATTTGTCCTTGATTTTGACAGTGCATATTGGCTCACCGCTCTCGTCGAAGGGCTTTTGTATGCCGACTGTATAATCATTTCCGTCGGATTTTTCACCGACAGTGAGGACATTGCCACCCAGGTTTATGATGCCTGAGGTAATTTTTTTGGACTGTAAATAAGCCTTCATCTTATCAGCGATAAAGCCCTTTGCGATTCCACCAAGGTCAAGCTTTGCTTTTGAATCGGTTAGCATCACATCGTTTCCGTTAATCTGTATATTGCGGTAATTTACATGTGACAGCTCGCTTTGTATCTGCGCATCAGACGGAACGACTGATGCATCCACCTCATTATCTTTAGAGTCGCTATTTTCAGCTATTTCGGAAAAATTCCACAAATCAGACAGCTTTCCTATAGTGATATCAAACCTGCCGTCACTTGTGTCGCCGTATTCGATGCCTTTTTTGATAAGCTCAAGCGTATCATTGCTTACTGTGACATATTCTTTGCCGGCAGCGTCATTTATTTTGCTCACCTCTGAGTAACTAACTGTGTTTGACAGCATATCCTCATATTTCTTTGCCATATCAAAGCAGTCGTCTATGTATTTCTCGTCGGTAGTGCCATAAAGCGTAATCTGTATTATCGTGTCAAAGTAGAAGCCCTGTTTTGAAACCTTCTGCTGAGCCTTGGGCTTTAATTCACATGCAGACAGGCTTCCTGTTATTGTGGCAAGCGCCAAAAGGACAGGGACAAGGTGTTTTAGTTTATTTTTCATAATGCATCCTTTATTAATTTCCTAGTTGTAAATTATTTATAGTTAAAGCTTAAATAGTAAAAGCATAAATATAATAACACAGAATAAAAAAATGAGACAGTAGTAAAAATGATTTTGTATTTTGCATGAATATATGGTAAAGTAGTAAATGTATGCGTAATGTAATTATGTATGCATTTAGACTTACAATAGGAAAGATGATAGAAATGAGTTTTTTAGACAATTATAAAAGAGTGGTAATAAAGATAGGTTCATCGACGCTGACACATGCAGAGACGGGAAGCCTCAATTTTTCAAAGATGGAGCGTCTGGTGCGCTCGATATGTGATTACAGAAACAGCGGTATGGATGTGTGCCTCGTAAGCTCCGGCGCCATCGCGGTTGGACGTGATGTGATAGGCATAAAGGAGCGCCCGAGCGATATTTCAATAAAGCAGGCATGCGCCGCAGTGGGACAGGGCAGGCTTATGATGACATATCAGAAGCTTTTTTCCGAGTATAATCAGAATTCCGGACAGGTGCTCATGACAAAGAATACCATAGTCAATCCTGTTTCCAGACGCAATGTTATGAATACATTTGAGGAGCTTTTTGATCTGAACGTGGTGCCTATTGTCAATGAAAATGATACGGTAAGCACATACGAGATGCAGTTTGGTGACAATGATACGCTGTCTGCTATTGTTACATCAATCACGAAGGCTGATCTGCTCATACTGCTATCTGATATAGACGGACTGTATTCCGACGATCCTCATGACAATCCGGATGCAAAGCTTATCAGAGAGGTTGATACGCTTGACAGGAGAATACTTGGCATGGCAAAGTCATCAACCGGCAGCGATGTCGGAACCGGCGGCATGGCGACAAAGCTTACAGCGGCAAAGATTGCCACATATTCCGGTGCCGATATGATTATCGCAAACGGCGGCAATATGGGGATTTTATATGACATTATGAATGACAGATATACAGGAACACTTTTCCACAGGGCAAAGGATGCAGAGTTTGTGCTTGCGGATTATATACAAAGAGAGATGGCACCAACATCTACAGGCGGCCAGTAATCAGCTATAAATTTGAAATCAGGAGAGTGCTATGACACAGGAAAAAATACAGCGAATCAATGAGCTTTACAGAAAGTCACAGGCAGAGGGACTTTCTGAGGCAGAGAAAAAGGAGCAGGATCTTTTGCGCAAGGAGTATATAGCAAACGTGAAGAAGAATTTAAGAAACCAGCTCAACAATATCGATATGGTAAACGATGACGGTTCGGTTGAGAACCTCGGCGAGAAATATGGAAACAAAAAAAGAAATTCGTAGCAGGCTAAAAAAGCAAAGAGGCCTTCTGGGTGCTGATGAGTGCCACAACATGAGCCATGAAATTTATAAAAGGCTCATAGCTTTAGAGCTCGACAGGGAATATGACAACATACTTTTGTATTCAGCTATCAGAAATGAAGTGAATACTGATGAGTATTTTACTTATTTAATAAACAAAGCAAAAAGGATATATTATCCGAGGGTTTCGGGCGATAAAATGTCCTTTTACATGGTAAGAAGCCTTGATGAGCTTAATTGTGGTTCATTTAATATTAAAGAGCCTGATATGACGAAGGAGTATACGCAGGCTGATGGCAGGGCGCTTATGATAGTGCCGGGGCTTGCATTTTCGGATACCGGTTACAGAATCGGCTATGGAAAGGGCTTTTATGACAGATATTTATCGTCTTTTACAAAAAGAGACACTGTTATGGCAGTTGGAGTGGGCTACGATTTCCAGTTACTTAGCAACATGACGTTTGAAGATGAATATGACGTACCCTTAGATGGAGTGATAACAGATAAGAGAGAGGTGTTTATTGATGACTGATTTAGAAAAAATTTGTGCGGATGCATACGAGGCCAGAGTAAAGATAGGAACACTGGATACAGATATCAAGAATAAGGTATTAAACGATGCAGCGGACAATCTGCTTAAGGCAGAGGAAGAAATCCTTGAGGCAAACAAAAGGGATGTGGCCACAGCAGAGGAAAATATGAAGGCAAAGAGCATGATTGACAGGCTCTCGCTTGACCATGACAGGCTCCTTGGCATGGCTGACGGACTCAGACAGATAGCAAAGCTGGCAGACCCTATAGGGGAAGTGATGTCTATGGCAAAGCGTCCTAATGGCCTTATTATCGGAAAAAGAAGAGTTGCAATCGGTGTTGTGGGAATCATTTTTGAGGCGCGCCCAAATGTCACATCAGATGCCTTTGGTCTGTGCTTTAAGACAGGCAACTGTGTCATATTGAAGGGTGGAAGTGATGCGATAAATACCAATATCGCAATAGTAAAGGCTTTAAAAAAGGCTTTGACGGACAATTTGGTTTCTGCTGCTGCACTTGCACTTATTGAGTCAACAGACAGAGAGACAACAAATGCGTTTATGAAGAGGTGGTGCAGGACTCATCCAAAATGTTGTCAAAAATGCCACAATCCCTGTCATTCAGACCGGTACAGGCAACTGCCATGTATATGTGGACAAGGATGCTGACTTTGACATGGCTGTTAATATTATTAACAATGCAAAGACACAGAGAATCAGTGTCTGCAATGCATGTGAGTCGATTGTAGTACACAGCGCCATAGCAGAGGAGTTTTTGCCAAAGCTGTACGATAAGCTAAGAGAGCATCATGTACAGTTGCGTTGTGATGAAAGAGCACAGGCAATTCTTGCCGGAAGAGACGATGTGACAGAGGCCACTGCCGATGACTGGGGTATGGAGTATCTTGATTACATCATGTCTGTAAAGATTGTTGACAGTATTGATGAGGCAATCGAGCATATCAACAGATACAACACATCACATTCTGAGGCAATCGTCACAAATGATTATGACAACGCACAGAAGTTTTTAAATGAGATAGATGCTGCATGCGTTTATGTAAATGCCTCGACCAGATTTTCTGATGGAAATGAATTCGGCTTTGGAGCAGAGATTGGCATCAGCACACAGAAGCTTCATGCAAGGGGACCTATGGGGCTTGAGGCACTGACAAGCTATAAGTATATTATTTACGGCAGCGGTCAGATCAGGGAATAGTCAGGTAAAGTATTATAGAATTAATTTGAGAGGAAACATAATATAACATGAGCTACGATATAGATATAACAAAGACACCACCGGCACATGAGCCTGAGAGGCAGTATTACTACATGGCAAAGGCAAAGGATTTTGTTGAAAAGAAATCTAAAGAAATCGGCCGTCCTATGACTTATTTTGTAAAGACCTTCGGCTGTCAGATGAATGCCCGCGACTCAGAAAAACTTGTCGGAATACTAGAGCAGATTGGCTACGTGGAAGGAACTGATGAGCACTCGGATTTTATTGTATACAACACCTGCACCGTACGTGAGAATGCTAACAATAAGGTGTATGGCAGGCTTGGATATCTGCAGAACTACAAGAAAAAGAATCCTCTGATGAAGATTGCTCTCTGCGGCTGCATGATGCAGGAGCCGGAGGTTGTTGAAAATATCAAAAAGCACTATAAGTTTGTAGATATCGTATTCGGAACCCACAATATATTCAAGTTTGCAGAGATTTTGTGCAACAATATCGAGTCTGGCTCACAGGTGATTGACATATGGAAGGATACCAATCAGATTGTCGAGGATCTGCCGGTGAAGAGAAAGTTCTCTTTCAAATCAGGTGTAAATATCATGTTTGGCTGCAACAATTTCTGCAGCTACTGTATTGTGCCATATGTGAGAGGACGTGAGAGAAGCAGGGAGCCTAAGGATATCATAAGAGAGATAGAAAAGCTTGTTGCAGACGGAGTGTGCGAGATAATGCTTCTCGGACAGAATGTCAACTCATACGGTAAAACTCTTGACAATCCTATAACCTTTGCAGAGCTTCTTCGAGAGGTCAATAAGATTGATGGACTTAAGAGGATTCGTTTTATGACATCTCATCCAAAGGATTTATCAGATGACCTGATTATGGCGATAAAGGAGTGCGACAAGGTGTGCAAGCATATGCATCTGCCGCTTCAGTCAGGAAGCTCAAGGGTGCTTAAGGAGATGAATAGGCACTATGACAAGGAAAAATATCTCGACGAGGTAAAGAGACTTCGTGAGCAGATTCCTGATATTGCAATCACAACTGATATCATTGTGGGCTTCCCGGGAGAGACTGAGGAGGATTTCCTTGAGACAATGGATGTTGTCAAGCAGGTCAGATATGACAGTGCTTTTACATTTATTTACTCAAAGAGAACAGGCACACGCGCAGCTACCATGGAGAATCAGGTGCCTGATGATGTGGTCAAGGACAGGTTCGACAGGCTCTTAAAGGAGGTTCAGACTATCTCATCAGAAAAGGCAAAATGCTATGAGGGTAAAGTGGTGCCGGTGCTTGCAGAGGAAATGGATGACCAGAAGGACGGCTATGTGACCGGACGTATGGACAATAATTCAATCGTACATTTTCCGGGTACTGAGGATATGATTGGAAATATCTACAATGTGAAGCTTGATGAGTGCAGAGGCTTCTACTATATGGGAGAGATAAAAGAGGATGCGTAAGCGTTTTGGCAGAAATGATATAATCCTGATATCGGTTATTGTAATTATCTCTGTCGCTCTACTTCTTATATGGAAGCTTGTATATTTAAAGGGGCAGGATACGGATAGCGATGCATGTGTCGAGGTGACTATCGATGGAAGGGCCTATGGCACATATCCGCTTTCAAAGGATGATACAATTGAGATAAAAAACTGCGATGGCGATGTTACTAACACCCTTGTCATAAAGGGTGGTGTGGCGGATATGACCTCTGCCGACTGTCCGGATCATCTGTGTGTGAAGCAGAAGGCGATATCCAAGGAGGGAGAGTCGATTATCTGTCTGCCGAATAAGGTTGTTGTGACGGTAAAAAGCGGCATGAAATCCGATATAGATTCGATATCCAAGTGATACCCGAACATTTTTATAGAAAGAATGAGATAAATGAAAACCAGAAAGATTGCATATCTTGGTATGCTTATGGCACTGGCACTGGTGCTAAGCTATGTTGAGTCACTTATACCGTTTGCGGTAGGCATACCGGGAGTGAAGCTTGGACTTACAAATATAGTGACAGTGATCATGCTTTATATAGCATCACCCATGGAGACGTTTCTGCTATGTGTATTTCGCGCGGTGCTTTCGGGCTTTATGTTTGGAAATGCGTTCAGCATCATATATTCACTGGCAGGCTGTATACTAAGCTTTATCGTTATGTACCTGCTTAAGAAATCAGATAAATTCAGCTCTGTCTCAATAAGTCTGGTCGGTGGAGTGTGTCACAATATAGGACAGATAATAGTTGCGGCTATAGTTTTGTCAACCTACAGCGTAGTGTATTATATTCCGGTGCTTCTTGTGGCAGGATGCATCACGGGACTTGTGATTGGAACAGTAGCTTCACAGGTGCTTTTGAGGATTTCTGACAGCTTTCATGTATAGTTTTAATGGGCTGTAATCTACGTATATTTAATAAAAAAGGAGATGCTGCTGTTTTATGCCTGTGTGTCAGGCTACAGTCGAAACAGTAACAAATGGATTCAATGTATGCATATATAAAAGGAGAGCTTGCAGAAAAAAATATAGACAGCATTGTAGTGGAGGCAGCAGGCGTAGGCTATCTCATTTACATACCGACGCAGTATTTTGATATGCTGCCTGACGAGGGAGAGGATGTAAAAATTTACACCTACCTGTGTGTCAGGGAGGATGCCATGATACTTTACGGTTTTTTGAGCAAGGATGATCTTGAAATCTTTAAGCTGCTAATTACAGTCAGCGGAATCGGACCAAAGGGCGGTCTTGCGATTTTGTCAACTCTGCCTGCCGATGATTTGCGCTTTGCAATTTTATCGGGCGACTCAAAGGCTATATCAAAGGCACCGGGAATAGGTGCAAAGACGGCTCAGAGAGTGATACTTGATTTAAAGGACAAGCTGTCGCTTGAGGATGCATTTGAAAAGAAGCTTGAGAATCAGACTTCCGGTGCTGCTGTATCCATGAACAGCACTGTGAAAAATGATGCTGTCATGGCGCTCAATGCACTTGGATACTCATCTACTGAGAGTCTTAAGGCAGTGTCCAAGGTTGATATCACAGAGGATATGGATGTAGAGGATGTGCTGAAGCTTGCGCTCAAAAATATGGGCTGATTGATAAAAGCTGTAAGCTTAAAACAGAAACGGGGAACAAAACGTGAAAAGAGTAATTTCCACACAATTGCAGGAAGAGGATATAAAGATAGAGAAATCCCTGCGTCCTATGTATTTTGATGACTATATCGGTCAGCAGAAGATAAAGGACAATTTAAAAATATATATTGAAGCTGCAAAATCAAGGGGCGAGGCGCTCGATCATGTGCTGTTTTACGGGCCTCCGGGGCTTGGAAAGACAACACTTGCTGGAATCATTGCAAATGAGATGGGTACAAAGATAAAGGTGACCTCCGGTCCTGCAATAGGTAAGCCGGGAGAGATGGCAGCCATACTCAACGGACTTTCTGAGGGAGATATACTGTTTGTCGATGAGATTCACAGATTAAACCGTCAGGTGGAGGAGGTGCTCTATCCTGCTATGGAGGATTACGCCATTGATATCATGATTGGAAAGGGCGAGTCTGCAAAGTCAATCAGATTCAACCTGCCAAAATTCACACTTGTAGGTGCAACAACGAGGGCGGGTATGCTTTCGGCACCTCTTCGGGACAGGTTTGGCGTGGTAAATCACATGGAGTTTTATACTGTCGATGAGCTAAAGCATATTATCGTCAATTCCGCAAAGGTGCTTGGAGTTGAGATAGATGACAAGGGAGCCTACGAGATGGCGCGTCGTTCAAGGGGGACTCCAAGACTTGCAAACAGACTGCTAAAGCGTGTCAGGGACTTTGCGCAGGTCAAGTATGACGGCAAAATCACCTATGATGTGGCAAGCTTTGCACTGGATCTTTTGGAAGTGGACAAGTACGGACTTGATTTAAACGACAGAAATATACTTCTCACTATCATTGACAAGTTTGCGGGAGGACCGGTGGGCCTTGATACGCTTGCAGCGGCAATAGGTGAGGATGCCGGAACCATTGAGGATGTTTACGAGCCGTATCTTATGCAAATCGGATTTTTAAGCCGAACACCGAGGGGAAGATGTGCATCTCCTGCGGCTTATAAGCATCTTGGCTTTGAGCAGGACGGTCAACAATCATTAATGTGATTTATTCAAGTATGCCGGTTGTGTTTTTGCCGAGGCAATAACACTGAAGCGCATATTAAATTTAATAGAAAGGTTACTGTATTATGGGCAAATTATTCGGAACAGACGGTGTAAGAGGCATCGCAAATAAAGATTTAACAAACGAGCTTGCCATGCA
>OKUW01000831.1_pt1 | contig 10375 bp, 7 predicted proteins | sample 1606771 | NCBI WGS metagenome assembly OKUW01 (sample SAMEA3882553, study PRJEB24775) | human gut metagenome | biome: human-associated habitat; feature: intestine environment; material: feces | place: Netherlands | collected 2009/2010 | reverse complement strand
TGATGCAGCACATTGTAGCCGTATTTTTCCCTCAAAAGTGATTCAAGCCTGTCACCCACTCCAACTACGGTCTCTGCCTCTGATGTATCAAGGGAATCACTGTACCCCTCCTGCGAATGTGTATGGTATATGAGTATATCAGGACCGTTGCCTGACTTTTCTATAGACATATCGCGCCCAAGCAAAGCCTCCTCACATAGCTCATCGGCTCCTATATATGTAGTCTTGTCCACCTGATAATAGTTTTTTACCAGATTGTCAAAGCTCATATCTACCTGCGGCATTTTCACGTTCTGCTGCTCCTTGAGCTCTGCCAGCTCACCGTTTTTTTCAGCTTCATCAACAAATGCCAGCTGGTCGGTATCCGGCAGCATATTGTTCCTGACACTTGCATTTTCATTTTCCATCGCAGCAAGCTCCTCATATGAGAGAATACCTCCTGCTGTATCCTCATCCTCCACAATACGCAGCTCCTTCTTTTTTGAGTCATCACACTCCTTGTCAGAATATGTAAGGTGCGGAAATTTTTCTTCCACGAACTTCTTTCCCACACCATCACCGCAAAACAGCATAGACGCAATATATATAAATGCTATAAGCACAATCATTTTTTTCTTCACAATATCATCTCCCATCTAAAGCATCAGGCAGCCCCTGCTACATAAAGCTTATGCGGCTGGCCCTAATGATATTCGAAGCAATAAAATTATTCACTATAGTCATCATATTCATCGTTTGAAAAAGCCATATTTATGCCCTCAGACAAAAGCCCTGCCAGTCTCTTAACCGTCTCGTCAATATCCTTCGGCGTCACAAACATGCCGTTTAACTTAGGCGACATGAGCTTTGCGGTGTTCTCCCGGCTGGCATTTACCGCATCTGAAACAATAGTCACCGCATCAATGACTCGGAATACCAATTGCGATAACAGGCACTCCGAGATTGCCATGGTTAATACCGTCCCTGTGGTTTCCTACCCCGCTTCCGGGCACTATGCCTGTATCCGTCAGCTGTATGGTACAGCCCAGCCTCTTTGTACTGCGTGCCGCAAGCGCATCAATTGTCACAACAAAATCAGGCTTCACCTCGCTCACCACACCCTTTATTATCTCAAGACACTCCATGCCTGTCTGAGCCATCACGCCCGGCACCAGGCCGCACACACTGTTTACATTCTCGTTGCTAAACGCATACCTGCCATATTCCTTTACTATATGGCGGGTGATAAACAAGCTGTCAACGCATCTTGGCCCAAGCGCATCAGGAGTTACATTTCTGTTTCCAAGCCCGACAACAAGTGCCGCATATATACGCTTGTCACAGACAGCCTTTACAAAGCTCTTAAGCTCTCTTGAAAGCTCCCTCGTCACAGCCTGACAGCACTCCTCATCTCCCTCAGACAGCATAGCAGCCTCAATTGTCACATATTTTCCTTTAGGACGGCCTGTAGCCCTGACTGCATTTTCTGAGTCAATTGTCACTACACTGACTATGATTCCATTATCCAGCTTTTTTTCAGAGAAATTCACACCTCTCATATCTGTGTTTGCCTTTTTAAGGCTCTCCTGCGTCTCAAGCGCCAGATCAGTTCTTGCACACCATTTATCAGCCGACAAATCAATACACCTCCCCTGTATGATATTCCAAAATCACATATATGTTAATTTTTTGCAATTTTTTTCAAAATATGTATTGACAGAGCAGAAAGGTTGACATATTATATTCTAGTATGTTTGTGCCAAAGCGTCCGTGTCTGTTTTGGCATACATTAGATTAAATATTTGGAGGTGTACGAGTTGGCTAACATTAAATCAGCAAAAAAGAGAATTTTAGTAACAGAAACTAAGGCTGCAAGAAATAAAGCAATCAAATCAGGAGTTAAGACAGCAATCAAGAAGGTTGAGGCTGCTGTAGCTGCAAATGATAAGGCTGCTGCTGAGGCTGCATTAAAGGATGCAACTTCTGCTATCGCAAGCGCTGGTTCAAAGGGTATCTTCCACAAGAACAACGCAGCCAGAAAAGTATCTCGTTTAACAAAGCTTGTTAACGGATTAGCTTAATTACTATATAACAATAAATAAAAACCCATCGGTGCCGTCATACCGATGGGTTTTTTATTTGCTTTTTTGTATATTTGCGTTATATCATTTACTGCCTGTCGCATGAGTGCCGGTCATATCTGCAGAGTACTGCACTATAAAAAGCTCCACAGCCATCTGGTCATTCATCCTGCCGGTCTTCACAGCCTCCTCATATGCCACACCGTCTCTCACAGCCCTCTTTAAATCATCCAGCGAATATGCCCTGCACTGCGCCTGATATTTGCGCACCGCCCACTCCGGACATCCGGCCTTTGATGCTATATCCTTGTTTCCAAAGCCCTTATTTGTCATGGCTTTCACATTCATCAGTATATTGAACTGGCGCGATATAAGATACATAATACGCATGGCCGGCTCTTTAAGTGCCAGCAGATCGTAATACAGCTCAAGCGCACGCTTTTGTTTGTGTGATGCAATCGCATCAACCATCTCAAACACCTTGTTTGTGATCTGCTCTGTCGTTACAGCCTCAACATCCGAAAGCTCAATCACGTCCTTGTCCATGCAGTAGCACAGCAGCTTCTCAAGCTCCTTGTCGATATTTTCCATATCTGTGCCGGTTTTTTCTATAAAGCTGTTGTAGGCAGCCTGACTCATACCCTTTCCATCTTTTCTAATCCTTATTCCTATCCATCTGGCAAGTGTCTCATCCGTCTGTTCCTTGAACTCCACAGGATTACCGCACTTGGCTGCCGCCTTATAAAGCTTTGAGCGCTTATCAACGCTCTCCTCAACAAATATAAAGTGCGTGCTCTCAGGTGAATCCTTTAAATACTCTCCAAGCTCATCGCCTGCCTTTGAAAAAATGCCTGCATCCTCTATAAGAATCACTCTTTTATCCGCAAAAAACGGAAGTGTCTCCGCCAGGTCAATTATCTCCTTCTGGTTGATTCCATCGCCCTCAAACGATGAAAAGTTCATGCTGTCGCCCTCACTTACCATAGCCTTTATCAGCTTGTCCCTGTACTGTTTTATGAGGTATCTCTCCTGTCCATACAGCAGATAAACCTTTTTGAAATCTCCTGCTTTTATATCATTGTCTATTGTTTTCATATATAGTACTCTCTTTATACTTAATCTGACCACTTTGCATTGTGTATAAAATTCGGCACTTTGCATCCATAAGCCTATCCATGGCTTCATCTGCCGGATGTCCATAGCGGTTCTCTGCCGCGCATGATACTGCAGTCCACCTTGGGCTTAAAGCCTCAATCCAGTCTGCAGAGCTTGAATACTTGGAGCCATGATGATTTGCCTTGTAAAAATCCACAGAAAGCTCATCCCCATACTCATTAACAAGCTTCTTTTCTACCTCAGATGATATATCTCCGCCGAAAATACCACTAAACCTGCCATCCGTGAGCTTCAGCACAAGACACATATCGTTTCTGTCTAAGGCAGTATCCGAAGAACCCGGATACAGGCACATGATGCCATCAGCTTCTTCATTTGCAGTACTGCGCGAACCTGATGCATCATTTATTTCAATCGAATCCCCCTTTGACATAAGGCATATATCAATTCCTGCTTCCTTAGCTTTAAAAAGCAGCTCCTCCATAGCTTTCTCTTTAGCCGCTGCTTCTGCCACAACTATATGCTCTATAGTATACCCACTGTCTATCACCTCAGACAATCCGCTTATATGATCACTGTCTGCATGTGAAACAAACCAGTATGATATACTCTGTATACCGTTATACTTAAGAAACGGCATAATCACATTCTCGCCAAGCTGTTTTCGGTCAGAGCTTCCTCCATCAATAAAGATACATGTGCCTGACTCAAAGCGGTAAAATATGCCGTCTCCCTGCCCCACATCAAGTATATCAAGCTGCGCAGCAGTTTTTGGCTTCACAAGCAAAATTGCAAGCAGGACTGCTGTACACACCACTCTTTGGACACTGTAAAGGATTTGGCTTTTTTCTTTTGAGCCACACTCTACGGCACGTTTTTTAAGCGCAAATGCCACCAAAAAGCCACTCATAACAGCATAAAAAAGGAAAATCCTGTATCCATCAGGCGCTCCTGTAATAACCGATGCCCCCGGAAGCTTCATAACAAGACTGCAAAGCACCTCATAGAGCTTTAACACCGCAAATGCAGGAAACACCAGCAGTTTGCCGGGCATCACGCCAAAGCAGCCTGCGACAGACGAAAGCAGACCCGAAATAAATACGACAGGTAAAGCCGGTATCACAATGAGATTTACAAACACCGCAAAAAGAGGCAGCTCATAATAGTTCATAACCACAACCGGAAGCATCGGAAGCTGTATGGATACTGATGCCCAGAATTTCCCGCCCTTAGGTGCACTCATCAAAGGCGTCACAATACCTATAGCAAGTATCGCCCCTACCGAGAACACAAATCCGGCATATCCCAAAACCATAGGATTGTCCCACAGCAGGTAAATGACCATGATGCCAAGAGAATTGAGCATATCTGTGCATCTGCCTAAAGCTGCCGCAAGCATTGTAAGTATGAACATTCCCACGGCACGCCTTGTAGACACGGCATTTCCTGTCATAACAGCATAGCTTAGTATAAGTGCCGCAGAACAGACAAATGCCGCTGTATAGCTCACCCTTCTTTTTCTGAGAAGCTTGTAAAAGGCCATGCCAACTATAGAAATATGAAGTCCGGAAATAGCCAGTATATGTGAAATACCACTGACCTGGTATAAATCCTTTATCTCATCATCCAGATACGACTTGTCTCCAAGCAGCATGGACGAAAGCACTCCTGCCGTTGTCTCATCAGTCACCTCAAGAAGTGAAGCTGACAGCGTATCACGAAGTTTTTCAAGTCTGTGGTAATACCATGCATGTTTACCGGCGCTTGTCTTAATACTGTCTGCATTCACCGAGAAATCAATTCCCTGCGAGCGGTAAAAGCGCGCTCTGTCAAACTCTCCCTCATTGGTTGCAGACTTAAACAAGCCTATCTTGCCACAAGCTTTCATATAATCGCCAAGATGTGCGCTTTTGCTGTCACAGTATACCACGACATCACCACAGGATATTTTTCTGCCAAAAGCCCTGCCGTACCCGGGCTGCACTACGCAGTCCGTCATATAATACCTGTATGAGAAATACTTGTATTCAGTTTTATAAATCTTCCCCCAGACGATGACAGATTTTTCATCTGTCATATACTGCATATAGCTGTCACGGTTTTCTTCTACCGAAGTGTATCTGAATTGTGCTGTGGCAAAAACAGCTGACGATATCAGGATAAGCAAAACAACTATGCGCCTGATACCGGAAAGGCCGCCCTTAGACACCACACACTCAGCTATTAAAATCACAAGCAGAATGGCAAAGGCCAAAAACCCAAAGCCCCTGCCATACATACCGGAAACAGTTCCTGCAGTATAGACCAACGCAAATAAAAACATCGGTCTTTTACTAATACTCTTCTCCTCCTAATCCAATCTATTCTATTTTTCAGTTTTTTCCGTGGAATCATCAGAATCCACTATATCCTTATTAAACTCATACATGTCGCTTAGCTTGTAATTATAAAGCAGCATGCCGTCATTCTCACCGTCAAGTGAGATCTGTACCTTGTCCACAGTAGGAAGTGAGGTGAGTGAATTAACTATCGAATACAGCACCACATCCTCTGTCAGCTTATTGTCAATAGTATTTCTGAACGAAGAGTCAAAGTTCAGATAGCATATTCTATCTGCCACAGACACATTGATAAGCTTTGTTGTGCCCGGAAGAGTTGCCTTGAGCTTAGAGCCCTTCGGCCCCTCAATAAGCTGCTCAACAACAAGCTTTTCAAGCGCTATATTTGAGCTGTAATGTATCACTCTGGTCTGTTTTTCAAGCCCTGTACCATCCTTGTCAGCAAAATAAAGCGTGAGCGTCTCCTTCACACTTGTATTAATCTGCTCACCCGGATTCTCAACAAAATCATCAGCACCCATGCTACCGACAATCTCATCATCCGAGTCCACAAGAGGAATACTGTTCACGGTAAATGTCACATATGAAATACTATCCAGCTGTGTGAGCGTGCGGACTACAGAAGCTCTCAAAAGCACCTCCTGCGCAGCCGTAAGGTCATAATACTCCTTGCTGAAATCCACAGTGCAGTTATAGTTTTTCTCCTCATGACCTCTCACAGACACCTCATCCGGAATTGCCTTGCGCAGTCTTGAGTCTTCAGGCTTATCCTGCAGTCTTCCAAGAAGCTCATCCACCTGCTTGTCCACATCTGAGTTTTTGCTTCTAAGCACATATGACTCCGGCACGCTGCTCGTAACATCCATATTCAGACAAAACACCTCAACCGTATTGTCTGCTTTTTTCTTTGTGCAGCCGCCCATGGAGAGCAGAATTACTGCAGTGAGCACGAATATAATTATTCTTTTCACGTCAAGCCTCCTATACAATATAGTTGAGCGGTATACGCACATCAAAGGTAGTGCCCTCTCCCATCACACTGTGAGCCTTTATAGCTCCCCTATGCATAAGAATAGAGCTTCTTGTAATGGCAAGTCCCAGACCTGTACCGCCAATCTCTCTCGAATGCGACTTGTCCACGCGATAAAATCTCTCATAGATGTGCTCTAAGGACTCCTCCGGTATACCGATACCGTTGTCCTCCACCTTCAGATAGAAATACTGATGATCCGCATTTAAGGATACATGAACATAGCCACCGGTCTCGTTGTCATTGTACTTGATTGCATTCTCAATGAGGTTTGTAAAAGCAAGCGTCAGCTTCACCTCATCTATCTCTGCAGTTACCGGTCTGAAGCTCTCGAGTACAAGCTCCACCTGCTGCTTGTCAGCAATCGGCTGAAGTCTCTTCATAATCTGCTCGAGCAGGTCATTGATATTAACACTCTCGATATTCAGCGTAGCAGCCGACTTATCCATCTTGACCAGTGATAACAGGTCATTTATTATCTTTGTCTCTCTGTCTATCTCGCTTGTGATATCTCCCATGAACTCCCTGTACATCTCAATCGGAGCCTCATCACCCATGCTGTTGATGGAATCTGCGAGTACCTTCATGGAAGTAAGAGGTGTCTTGAGCTCATGTGACACATTCGATACAAACTCCTGTCTGGACTCATCCATGACCTTCATTCCGCTCATCAGCTCATTAAAATTCCTGCTTATTATAGCAGTCTCCGCATAGTCATCTACATCCAGCTGCTCTTTTCCAAAGCCATCCTTAATGTCTGATATCTCGTCAGAAAGCTTCTTAATCGGTACAAAAAGATGCAAAAGCACAAGCACACCAAAAAAGAGCACCACCGCACCTGCGATAATGGCAACAGTCACCGTAATCTGTGTCAGATACGACATATTTAGCGATATATTGTCAGTCGACACACTTACAACAAGTGCCCCCTCTATCTTTGAATCCTTGTCGTTTGGATTGCTAATCGGAACAGAAAGCTCGATATAGTGGTTTTTAGAATCATAGTTCGTAATCTCTGAAGCTGAGAAGGTCTTGATAACCTCCTCTGAGACAATAGTATTGCCATCATCTAAATTGTAAGTATCCTTAATAATCTTAAAATGCTTGTCAACTATGAGCACACGGCCCTCATATATAGTAGTAAGAGTGTCAATCTGAGCATCAATATTGCTCAAGTCACCGCCATCCTCATCAAAGTATTTACTTGTGGATATCTTGTTTGCGAGGATCTTTGCCTGACTAAGCACTTCACTTTCGCGGATTGAAACCGCTCTGGACTCGTAGGTGTTAAGTATGCCGAAGCATAGCACCACCTCCGGTACCAGAACGAGAACAAAAATCATGAAAATCAGCCTGGATTTCAGACTCTTATAAAATGCAAAATGTACTTTACTCTTAAACATTTTAGAACCTTTCTGAAAGTATTACTTCTGGTTGTAGTAATATCCCACACCCCACTTGGTATGAACGTACTTCGGCTCGCTTGGATTTGCCTCAATCTTTTCACGAAGACGTCTGACATGCACATCAACCGTACGCACGTCACCCGGGTAATCCTCGCCCCATACAATCTTTAAAAGGCTCTCCCTACTGTACACTTTATTTTCATTTTTGATCAGAATCTCGAGCAGCTCAAACTCTCTTGCAGTCAAATTGATTTCATTATCATTTATGAACAGACGTCTGCTGTCACAGTCGAGCTTGATATCACCCTTTTCAATTACAGATGACTGTACCTGTGGTGCGCGTTCCGGTGAAGTGCGCCTCATGATTGCCTTGATTCTGGCCTTTACCTCAAGAATATTAAATGGCTTTGTGATATAGTCATCAGCGCCGTACTCAAGTCCTAAAATTTTGTCCATGTCATCGCCCTTTGCTGTGAGCATGACAATCGGGACATCAGAAAACTCCCTTATTGCCTGACACACCTCAAAGCCATCCATCTTTGGAAGCATGACATCTAAAAGAATCATATCATATGAATTGGCCTTCGCCATATTTAAGGCCTCCTCACCGTCATATGCACAGTCTACCTCCATGCCATCCTGCAGCAGACTGAAACGTATTCCTTTTACAATTAACTTTTCGTCGTCAACGACCAGCACTTTTTTTGCCATTTATACACTCCTAATTTACTGTTATATCATCTTTTATTTTATTAAACATTGCTTCACCAATGCCGGACACCCTCGTGATATCCTCAATCGAAGAAAACAATCCATTTTTAGCGCGATCTTCAACAATACTCTTTGCCTTGCTCTCACCAATTCCGGAAAGAGCCATTAGCTGCTCGACAGTTGCGGTATTGATATTGAGCTTGCCATCCTTTACGCCTATATGCTCCTCAGCGCCGCCCTTCATCAGCGAGCCATCTATGCCGGTGGTATATGTGCCCTCAGGTATGTGATCCGACTTAAGCTCCTCTACAGTCGGGAAATACAGCATCTGCCCATCATACAGCTCTGATGCCAGATTCCAAAAGCTCTTGTCAGCTGTTTCCAGCATGCCTCCCGCCATATCAACGAGCTCACAAACTCTCGCGCCCGGCTTTACTCTGTATACACCGGGATTGGCAACCTGACCACAGATATAGACGCACCACTCAGTAGATTCATCATTGTCATCTGCTGTGTCTTTTGCCTTCTGCTCCTGTTCTCCATCGGATGAAACTTTCTTCTCCTTAGGATCAGCAGTCTGTCTGTTTACATCACTTGAAACCACAGCAGTCTGCTCCGTTTCAGAAGCAAAATGAACTGTGGCATCATCCTTTTTACAGCCGCAAAGGCCAAACGCTATTGTTAAAATAAACGCACTTAATAATATTATTTTTTTCATATGGTCTCCTTTGATTAATATCATAATCTCAAAGGAGAAATCGATGTCCTCTTTATTTTACAGACTTTTTGACAGTATTACAAGTGTTGTTTCAAGTTTTTCTATCATTTCGTCAACATCACTCTTTTCGATAACAAGAGGAGGCACAAATCTAAGCACATTGCTGCCTGCCGTAATGACTATAAGCCCTTGATTTAAAGCCTCTGCTGAGACCTTTCCTACAGGAAGGCTGCACTCCACGCCCTGCATGAGTCCCATACCCCTTCTGGCTGTGAGACAGTCGTATTTTGCAACAAGCTCATCAAGCTTCTTCTCCAGGTAAGGTGCAACCTCCTTTACATGGCTTACAATGTCAAGACGCTTAAACTCATCAAACACTGCACTTACTGCGGCTCCTACGAACGGATTGCCACCGTATGTGGTGCCATGGTCGCCCGGTGCGAGGGATTTGTCTGCCACCCTCTGTGTCATGAGAAAAGCACCAACCGGCACACCACAGCCGAGTGCCTTCGCACAGGTCATGATATCAGGCTTTACATCATAGTTCTGCCATGCGAACATCTCGCCACTTCTGCCCATGCCGCACTGTATCTCGTCAAGGATAAGAAGAATATCCTTTTCATCACAGAGAGCTCTCACTCCCTCGATAAACTCCTTCTTTGCCGGGTAAATACCGCCCTCACCCTGAATAGTTTCCATAATAATGGCGCAGGTTTTGTCTGTCACCTGAGCCTTAACGCTCTCTAAATCATTGAAATCCGCAAACTTAACTCCCGGCATAAGAGGCTCAAAAGGCTCCTGATAATGCGCATTGCCTGTAACAGAAAGTGCTCCGATGCTTCTTCCGTGGAAGGAATGGTTCATGGCAATTATCTCATGACCTGCATGGCCGTCTCTTGTAAAGGCATATTTCTTTGCAGCCTTGATAGCGCCCTCAATAGCCTCTGTACCACTGTTGGTAAAGAAAATACGGTCCATTTCGCTTGCCTTAAGCA
>OKUW01000828.1_pt1 | contig 10379 bp, 5 predicted proteins | sample 1606771 | NCBI WGS metagenome assembly OKUW01 (sample SAMEA3882553, study PRJEB24775) | human gut metagenome | biome: human-associated habitat; feature: intestine environment; material: feces | place: Netherlands | collected 2009/2010 | reverse complement strand
TTTCGGCGATCTGGGCAGTACGCTTACCGATGCTTTGGTGGATGCTTTCGAAAACGGCACCGATGCGGCGAATACTTTTGTTGATAGTGTCGGACAAGCCTTGCGCTTGCTGGGTAAGCGTATGGCCTCCTCGATCGTGTTCGGTAAATTATTCGAAGATACCCAAAAACGCATCGAAAAGGTCATGCAGAGCGACCTTTCCGACGAAGAGCGTTTCGCTCAATGGAGCGAAACGATGAAATCGCTGGTTTCGGGCGTCATGGATCAACAGGACGATTTCAATCGTCTGTGGGAAGAGTTCCGGATTTTCGATTGACGAGGAAGCCGGCACTTCGCAGCAGAACGGTAAGGCCGGAGCCACTCAGACTGTAACGCAGGATTCGTTCTCCCGCGTCGAAGGACTGGTCACATCGGTACAGATCCATTCCGCGAATATCGATGAAAACACCGAAGGTATTGTCCCGGTTCTCAAAGGGTCACTCGAAGCGATGAATGCCATCCGGGAAAATACCGAACCGATACCCCAAATCTATGAACTGTTGCAAACCATAAAACGCGACGGATTAAAAGCGATCTGATTATGGCTGAAATACTCGAAGGACTGTTGCTGATCAACCAAACGGATGTATATGCCCGTTTCGGGGCTTTCCTCGCGGAAACCGCCGAAGACAGACACGACAACTACGATTCGCTGCTCGCACCTCCGGCTCTCAAGCAGCAGGCGGAGGTTTCCATTCGGGAGGAGGACGGCGTCCGTATGCCCGATATACTGACGCAGACTTATGAAGCCCGTGATATTACGCTGCGATTCGCCATCGTCGCCTCGAACGATGTTTCGTTCTTCATGCGCTACGCCTCGTTCGTGAAATTTCTCAAGGAGGGCGACGACGGGTGGCTGGCGCTCCATCTGACGGACGTAGGGCTGAAATTCCGGGTTTATATGACCGGATTTTCGGATTATTCACAACTGGCGCCATTCGGAAAGGGAGAGGTCGCGGCGACCTTCTCGGTGAAATTCCGGGAGCCGAAGCCGACATTCGAACTCGCTGCGTCGATCTAAAGGTCACGTTCAAATCTTCAAAAAATGGAACTCAAAATATATTCGAAAGAAGGGAATCTGAAGCTGACGGCCTCTCCCGATAGTAACAGTGCTGCAACCTGCGGCATACAGGAGGAGAGTGTCCTCTCGCTCTCCTTCACGGCCTTCGAATGCGTCACGCTCGAAGTTTACGATTATGCGGACTTCCTCGGACGGCGTTATTGGATTCTCGAACGTTATCAGCCGAAGATGAACTGCGACAGCGAATGGAGCTACTCGGTGCAACTGTCGGGGGTCGAAGGACTCACCACGCAGGTCCTGATGGTCAATCCGGATGATGACGACAATCCGATTCTGACACTCACGGCACCGGCACGCGAACATGCGGCGCTGATTATCGCTAACATGAACCGCAAAATGGGGACGACCGAATGGAAAGTCGGAGAAGTGGTCGTATCGGAGTACATCGATATCGAATATACGGGAAAGTACGCCTCCGATGCACTTTCGGAACTGTCGTCTGCCGCCGGGACGGAGTGGTGGTTCGACGGGATGACGCTCAACATATCCCGCTGTGAGTTCGGCGAGCCTGTCCCGTTGTCTTACGGCGACGGATTGATCGGAGGAATCGAACGGAGCATGGCCGATGGCGTGAAATTTTTCACTCGGCTCTTTCCGGTAGGCTCCTCCCGCAACATCGATCCGGATCGGTACGGACATGCCCGGCTGCAATTGCCCGACGGGGCGAAGTACGTCGAACAGGATACCCACCTCGGTATCATCGAATATTTCGAGCAGGAAGCGTTCGATGCGATATATCCCCGCCGGATCGGGACGGTCGGTGCCGTACGGTCCGAAGAGCGCACGAGCGATGACGGCTCTCCGTTTACGGTCTGGTATTTCACCGATCCCGACATTCCGTTCGATCCCAATCAATACGAAATAGGCGGCCTCGTCAAACGGGTGACCTTTCAGACCGGAGAGCTTCGCGGACGGGAGTTCGAAGTGAATTACGACTCGGAAAAGAAGGAGTTCGAGATCATCACCCAATGGCCCTACGACAACGATATGCAGTTGCCGTCAGAACCGTTGGTCCCGGCTCCCGGGAACGAATACGTGCTCTGGAATATCAGTATGCCGGACAGTTATTATCCTGCGGCCGAACAGGAATTCAAAACTGCGGTAGATACCTTTATGGCCGACAGCCGTAAAGATATATCCGTGTTCCAGGCATCGACGGATTTTACGGTTGTCGATAAAAGAAACCTCGATTTGAAGCCAGGGCAACGGATTCGGCTCGGAAGCGACAAGTTTTTTCCCGATACCGGATACCGCGATATCCGTATCGTCGCGATCAGTCGCTCCGTCGTTCAGCCCGGAAGCATGACTCTCAAAATGAGCGATGTCCTCTCCACAGGCCGTATTTCCCGCATCGAAAATCAGATTTCGGAAGTGACGCAGATAACCCGGCAGGTTTCATCGGAATTTCCTGACATCATTAAATCGTGGGAGGAAACACCAGCGAGCGACACGACGCTCTATTCGTCGCGTAAGAGCGAACGGGAATTTCTCAACAAGCGCCGGGGAGGTACGGTCGAAGGAATCACCCGATTCCTTAAGCGGCAGCAGCTCGACGAGGGATTCCGGACAAGCGACTTTGCCAGCGGCATCACCGGCTTCGGTGCACAGATCGACGGACGAGGCGCCGGCGAGTTGGAGAGCCTCTTCATCCGTCGTTTTCTGGAGGTTCCGGAGCTTCGGAAAAACCGTGTCGGCATCAGCGTCGGGGATGACTGGAGCGCTCCGGGCGCCGGGGTGATCGAGAGCGTGGACAAGGATCAGAAGCTCGTAACGCTCAAACTCGAAGAGGGCGAGATCGGCGCCGTAGCGGTCGAGGATATATGTATGGGTATCTTCCACGACTTCGACCCGTCGAACAATGCGACGGCAGATTCCGACGACGGCCGGGGCAACTTCTCTTTCGCAGGCTTCGCAACGGTCTATTTCCGTATCACGGAGGTCTTGGGCGACCGCAACGAGCAGTTCCGCTACGAGCTGCGCCCCCTGTCGGCTACCTTTACCAGGCAGATCGACCCGATGGAATCGATGACCTTCGTAGCCTACGGCTCGTTCACGAATCCCGCCCGGCAGAGCTCGCGCTACTCGACGCGCACCTACCAGCGTTATCTGCGCAATGTCAGCGACTGGGAGTTTACGGCCGAGAATATCGCCGCGCAGTTCGGCGACCTTACGAACCTCTCCGTCTTCGGGATCCAAATGTCGGGCTATTCGGCCTATCTGGATAATATCTACCTGCAAGGTATGATCAGCAGCCTGGACAAGAAGGCGCTGCTGGACACCCGGAGCAAGCTGTTCAGAATGGTCGGCGACGACGGCGTCGGCGTGGCCTTCACCCCGGAGGCAGGCTGGAAGCAAGGCAAGCTCTACGACCCCGCGACGGGACAGTTTCAAAAGGAGTTCGACATCGAACAGATCGATCAGACGGCCACCGAAGCCCAGGACACTGCCAATTCCGCCGATCGCAAAGCTCAGCAGGCCAAGGATTACATCGATAACACGCTGCCCGGCGAATTGTCCGAGATCAACAAACGGCTGGACGGTGTCGTGGAAAACTGGTTCTATCCCTATACTCCCTCGCTTTACAATGAACCGGCCCAAACATGGATAGCGGATGGCGAGCAGGAAAACCATATCGGCGACACGTTCACCAATACGCTGCCCGCGAATTTCGACCCGACGGACGCAGGCTGCTGGGAGCAGGGAAGCATCGGTGCATCCTATATCGACGGCATTAAGACCTGGGATCAGATCAAAATCGCCGACAGCACCCGCATCCGGCTCAAAACTCCGGTCGGAGGAATACCCAAAGGCGCCGTATTGTCGGTGGGTGAAGGCTATACGATGGGTTACAATCCGATAGCGTCATCCGGAGCGGTTATAGCAAGTTACGTATGGAGCCAGAGCTATACCGTCGGAAGCGACAATCCCTACATAGCTTTTGTCATCCGCAAAACCGATAATGCCAAAATCACTCCGGCGGAATACCCGCAGATTCACTTCACCATATCGAGCGACAAGACGACGAACCCCGATGCGGGCAAATCGTGGCGGTGGGTAAAAGAAGAGGACGGAACCTATAAATGGACGCCGATCGCCGACAGCGATGCGGTAAAGGCCCTGCAAGAGGCGGCGCGGGCGCAGGACACGGCCGATGCCAAACGTCGTGTATTCGTCGTAACACCGACTACACCCTACGATGTGGGTGACATCTGGACGCAGGGCGAAGGCGGCGACATCATGCGCTGTATCGAATCCCGTGCAACGGGCAATTTCGAAAGCTCGGATTGGGACAAAGCATCCAAATACACCGATGATACGGCAGCCAACGAAGCCAAAGAACGACTGGCAGCCATGTCTTCAGACGGTACGTTATCCAAAGAGGAAAAACCCGCCGTGCGACAGCAATGGTCGCAGATACAGAAAGAGTATGCCAAATACCAGACGGATGCAACATCCTTCGGGGTATCGATAACGGCTTTGAAAGGAGCTTACGATGCTCTCGCAGCCTACCTGAGTAACATCAGCCTGACCTCGGACACCGATACGACGATCGTCCCCGACACCTTCAACCAGAAATTCGCCGATTACTACGCCGAGGTGAGCCGCTTCTCTAACCTCGTGGCACAGAAGCAGGCTGACGAAGCGGTGGACAACCTGCAAGTCGGCGCCCGCAACTATATCGCTAAACAATTTATCCGGGAATGGAACAGTGTCAAAGAGGGCGTTACGGATGTCGTAACTTCGGGGGCGGACGCGGACGGAACATATTTGTATGTCAATTGGAGCAAACTTCTGCAGGCCGGGCTTGCCGCAACCAACATCCCGCAGGTTTCGACGGTCCCCGACTGTTTCGGCGGCCAGATAAAATACAAGCCGAATACTCCGTACGTCTTCAAAGCCCGAATCAAGCAGGGTGCCGAAATTACGTTCCGTATCGTATACGAAGACGGCACCAAAGAAGTGCTTTCCGCTCCTCCGGCGGGAACGGAAGGAGTATATGAAGTGGTCCACACCATCGATGCTTCGCGTGTGGTGCAGAAGATATACATGTATGTCGGCAAAGGTGTTTCCATGTATCTCTACGACATTCAGCTTACGGAAGGCGACAAGGCCCCCACGGGGTATATCACGGCCGAGGAGGATGTGCAGGCGCAGATCGAGCAGGTGAAGATGGATGTGGACTACATCGCCTCGGATTCGAGCCTGACGCCCTCCGACAAACAGCAGGTGGCTAATGAATGGGTGCGGATTCAAGGTGAATACTGGAGCATCATGGCGAATGCCGAAAAGTATGATGTACCCACGGATTCATTTACGGTCTATTTCCAGCGGCTCAAAGATTATCTCACACCCTTGTTGGCCGATATGAGTACGACATCCGAGATAACCGGCACCGAGTTCAGAAAAGTATTCTCCGATTATTATGAAATAAGCAGCAACATGTCGGACTTGATCGACGACGCGATAGACGAATCCATCAAATCGACAGAGTACCTCAAGCAGGCGATAGAAGGAGGCTCCGAGGAAAAAGGCGGTCTCTATCTTCTCAGTATGATATTACTGAGAAACCGGCAAGGCGAGGTGACGGCCGGAGTGAGCGGCTTGCAGGAAGACGATGTGCCCTTCTGGTCGGGAGCCGACTATACGAACCGGAAAAAAGCCGTGTTCAGGGTACACGCCGACGGAGAAGTACACGCAACCAAAGGTACCGTCGGAATCTTGCAGGTCAAAAACGATTCCGTAGAGGTGAGCGATGCGACCGCAAGCGGAAACAAGATCATACTCACTACTAACAATATAAACAGCGTAAGCCAGGTTTTGGGTTCTTCCAAAGTCCCGTCGAGCCAAACAACGGGAAATGTGGCGGTCATAACCTCTCAAACGAAGCCTTTCGCCTCGGATTCCAGAAACTCAAGTCAATTCAAATGCGGCGCGGAGGTGCAGATGTCGGCACAAGTCAAGGGGACGATCCGGAGCGGAGGAAGCGTGAAGATCGAAATTATCAACCAGACAGCCGATACTACCGACACGATATTCCGGCAATCTTCCGCATATGACGACACGGTATCGATACAGATCAACAAGAACATTAGTTATCGTTTTACGACCCCCGGCAACTACTATATAAAAGTAACAGTGGAAGCATCCTCGTCCGGAGGACTCGGAAATGCGGCATCCGCAGCTGTCGAAGCGATTACTTTTTCTTTCGTGACCGACATCCGCAAGAACCTGATTGCACCCAACGGAGTAGCCGTTGTGAAAGGATCGAGCAACTACGCGGTATTCACAGGAGATATTTTCGAGGTCCTGATCGGAAAAGCCGGATTACGTATTCAAAACGGGTATGTATATAAGAGAGATACCGACCATACGACCTGGACAAAGATTTGAGAAACGCCATTGGAGACAGTCGTAGATGAATTGAAGAATTTTTAATAGCTGCGATGGACCATGTATGGAATACATCGGTTGTCGGCAGAAAAGTAAAAGACGAAGTAGAATCGGTCAGCATCGAATCTGACAAATAAAGTCCTTCGGGGGAGGACACAAAGAATCCCCCGGTTTGTTAGCAGTCATCTCACCTACATACCAACAAATGCACGATTACTCGCAGCGACCGGGGGATAAAGCCTCCTGCTGCGAGTAATTTTTTGTGTCGTTCCCTGTACAGGAAACGGCTGGTATGTAGATGAGATACGCAAAGATACTAATTTTTATAAAACAGCAAACTATGAGAACCCCTATTTCCTACTATGGCGGCAAGCAGACAATGCTCAAGCACATTTTGCCTTTGATCCCATCGCATAAGATCTATACAGAGGCATTTTGCGGCGGTGCGGCCGTCTTGTTCGCCAAACGGCCCTCCGAAGCTGAAATCATCAATGACATCAACATGGAGTTGACAAACTTCTACTGGTGTATGCAAGTTTACTATTCAGACCTCAAACACGAGATTAACAAAACACTACACAGCCGGGACCTACACGCCCATGCCGGGCATATCAACTCTTATCCGCAGTTCTTTACTCCCGTCGAACGGGCATGGGCCGTATGGGTGCTCTGTAAAATGTCGTTTGCGTCAATGATGGACGGGACGTTTGGATATGACTTCAGCGGCACAATGACCAAGAAACTGCGTAACGCGAAGGAGGAGTTCACAGAGCGGCTTTGTCAGCGGCTCGAACGAGTGACTATTGAGAACCGAAATGCTCTCGACGTGATCGCCTGCTATGATGCTCCCGATACCTTTCATTTCATCGATCCGCCTTATGTGAACTCCGATTGCGGACACTATGAGGATACATTCAACGAGCAGAATATGGAGCAACTCTTGCAATTGCTCGAAACCGTCAAGGGAAAGTTTATGCTCACGATGTTCCCGTTCGATATGATCGACCGGTATGCCCGGAAGAACGGATGGATTATCCATCGTATCGAGAGGACGATCAGTGCCTCGAAATCAAATCGCCGCAGACAAGAGGAGTGGATGGTCTGCAACTACGAGGAACGGGCACAGGCATCCCTGTTCGAGGGTGAGTATTTAGGCGAATAAATGGAGCTGGTATTGATTCATCTTGAAATAAAAAACCGTTCGAGCGGTAGTCAAACGCCATTCGAACGATGTGTTTTCTTGATTCGCTTTACATATTTCCCGTAATATGTAAACGGATCATGCATTTGCTTTACATATATTCGGCGCGTGTGCGAAATTTCAGTCGCTTTTCGTTTTGAGCGAACTCAACCCTCGAAAAGTCACAGCTGGTTCTGAAATCCGTCGCATTTGGTTTTGCCGATTATATTTTGCAAAAGTACAAAATCCCCCCCCCGTGCAAGTTTTCGGGCAGAAATGTTACTTCGGAATGAAAAAAAGCGTTTTTTCGGCAGCGTACCCTTGCTGTTATTCGCGCCCGTGTAGTCGGGTGATGACGATCGCTTTTGGCCTGTCAGCGGTCTATCCCGTCGCGGGAAAGGACGCCCTGCGTGTAGTAATGTTTGATTTCCCGCATTTCGGTCACCAGGTCGGCCGCGTCGATAAGTTCCTGCGGGGCGTAACGTCCCGTGACGACGACTTCTACCGCAGGATGACGGCGGTTCAGGGCATCCAGTACGGCGTCGATCGTCAGCAGTCCGAAATGCAGGGCGATGGTCAGTTCGTCGAGGATGACTACGTCGTATTCGCCGCTCTCCAGCAGGGCGGCGCAGCGGGTCAGACCGTCGCGTGCCATCCGGATATCGATCGCTTCGGGATCCTTGCCGATAAAACATCCCCGACCCAACTGTTCGATCTTCACTTGGTCGAAGAGTTGCCCGATTTTCGTTTCGTTGTATCGCATCGACTTGACGAACTGTCCGATGTAAACGCTTTTGCCGGCGCACAAAGCTCGCACGGCCAGTCCGAACGCGGCCGTCGTCTTGCCTTTGCCGTTTCCGGTATAGACGTGAATATATCCTTTCGTTGAGTCCATGCGGCAAAGATAGTGCAGGTTTGTGGCAGAGCCAAATAAATTTGGGCGGAACCGAGGGCGACCGCTGTCCGGAAAGACGGTATAAATCAGAATCGGAGCGGGGTATATTTGCTCTCATGAGCAAGGCCGGTTGCGAGGTGACAGCCGGTTGTGGAAATTCTTTCCAGCGGATTTTTTGCAAAGGCGGAAAAGGTCGGAGCAAATTCGTGCCGGAAAAAAATTTGAAAATAGAACCCCTTTCGTTTTTTCGGGAATACGTCGTTTCAGAGGTTGATCCGGTTGGCTTGCGTGAAGATGGCATCGAGCAGCCGGAATAACTCCGCTTCCAGCTCTTCGCCTCCCGGATCGCCGCAGAGTGTGAAGATTTTTCCCGGAGGAGCCCCGTAGCATATCGTGCCGGCCGCACCGCAGGTTTCGGACCCGCAGATGATGACTGCATCGATCGCATCCTCGTGACGCATCAAGGCGTTGTAAAGAGCCAGCAACTGCCGGGGTGCGGTTATTTTCGGGACGGGGAGCAACGCTCCGCAGGCTCCGATTTCTTCGATCGAATGAATGAGTTCCAGGTCGTAACGTCCGGCAATCAGCTCGGCTGTATCGGCCGGTATTCCATAGAGTATGATATTCATCGTTATCGGTTAAAAAAAAGTGCGGCGACATCCTAATCTCTTGAATGTTATGGCAGTAACAATGGTTATCGCCGCACTTTCGTTTGTCGTTCATTACCGGAAATACCGCTGTGGCAGACGAGGGAATCTCTTGTACCGGAACGGTACAACGATCCCTGTGCCGAGACGGTTTTCCTAAAATTTATCAAGCGAAACACAACCGAAATCAAACGCCTAACCCACGAGCGCCTTTGACATCGAATCGATCTGGCAGGTCTTCTGACTCACTCCTGTTCCGAAGCCTTCCCGGTCCGTGCGGACCAGTGGCAGAGATGTTCGAAACGTCGCGGAGCTTCACAGCAGCGGGACTGTCCGGGATTCACACCCGATTCCCTTTTCATTCCTCTCCTTGCATAAGGAGCCGGAAACCAAATCTGCCGCAAATATAACGGTATTTTTCCGATTCGGCGGGAATACACTACTTTTGTACCGCCATGAAAACAAAACAGGAGCTCACCGACATTCTCGATTTCGTCGCGGAATACGCTTCCTATCTGTTAGGATCGGGAGTGCACACTTCGCGTGTGATCCGCAACGCACAGCGCATCGGAACCTCGCAGGGAGTGGATATTCAGTTGTCGAGTTTTCAGAAAAGCATAATCATCACCGTGCACGACGAACGGAGCGGCGAAGTCGTTACCCGTGTGGTGAAGATCCCTGCGCTGCCTATCAGCTTCGAACGTAATTCGGATCTGAGCGCTTTGAGTTGGGATGCCGTCGATGAACACCTGTCGCTGACCGACCTGCGCGACCGTTACGGAGAGTTGATCGCCAATCCGCGTATGGACCCGATTTTCGTCCTGCTGACGGTCGGCCTGGCGAATGCCTCCTTTTGTCGTCTGTTCGGCGGGGACTGGACGGCCGTGGGCATCGTTTTCACCTCGACGCTCGTCGGTTTTTCCGCTCGGCAGCGGATGCAGGCGCATGCCGTGAATCACTTCCTGGTTTTCATCCTTTCCGCCTTTCTGGCTTCGCTCTGCGCCTCGTCGGCCTTGGGCTTCGACTGTACGGCCGAGGTTGCGATAGCCACCAGCCCGCTCTTTCTCGTCCCGGGCGTGCCGCTCATCAACGGGGTGATCGACATCGTCGAAGGGCATATCCTGATCGGTTGCAGCCGTCTGATAA
>OKUW01000811.1_pt1 | contig 10529 bp, 8 predicted proteins | sample 1606771 | NCBI WGS metagenome assembly OKUW01 (sample SAMEA3882553, study PRJEB24775) | human gut metagenome | biome: human-associated habitat; feature: intestine environment; material: feces | place: Netherlands | collected 2009/2010 | reverse complement strand
TACTTTGTGTATGAATTAGTTGGCTGATTTTGTAATATTTAATGAATGTCCCTGTTTAACCACCCTGTCTTTTGCCTGCAAAAGGCAGCAACTCACCATAGCAAGCAGTAAAATACCAAAGTTTTTCATTGTATCTTTTTTTTTAACATACTTACTTATTTCCCAAGTTCCTATCCAAAAGATTCTTTACTTCTTCGTATGCCTTTGTATATCCACGGGCCAAAGTAATACCATCCGGAGAGATTAACATAAGAATGGGAACTCCTGAAAAATAAAGGTCTTTCACTATAAAGCCGTTGCCCTCATCCTCTGTGTAAACTGTAGTCCACGGATGGCTTAGCAATCCCTGTACCCGTTCATCTTTCTTAAACTCTTCAGAACTTCCCTGCAACGATTTCAACAAATCATCACGGGTAAATCCCAATACCTCCAAACCTTTTTCATGATATTTTTGATAGAGATCCGTTATTTTAGGATTTACCCAAAAAGTACCAGGACATAATCCCCAATGATAAATCAACACATATTTGCCTTTATAATCAGACAAAGACACTTTCCGGCCGTCTTTATCTGTCACTGTAAACTCCGCTGGCGCAAAGCCTACTTCAATATTCTTCAATACAAGCAATTGCTTGTCAAGTATTTGTCCAAAATATGAATTTTGAATCTCTGGAGTAAATTGTGCCAAACGCTCTTTCACATCCTTATAAGTAGCATCAAAAACAAAAGCGGATGCATACATAAAAGCGGCATATTCCATATCGTTCACTTTCAATGCCAGACTATCACGAACAGTCTTCAGCATTAGCGGACGATGATATTCATTATACATTTGCCCGTATTTTGCCACACTATCATTTTGCTTTGTATCCTGATATTTCAGTATCTGACTGAAGATATCAATCATTTCAGTATTGGAAGACGCAGTCAGGCTATCATACCTAGCCACCAACGAATTGTCATAAAAGCCACCCGAATGACGAACCGCACCCAAGTAATCCAAAGACCCTTCCAGTTTTATATCATCACCTACACGAGCTATAATCTCAGCTCCGCGAATACAACTCCGTAACGGTTCACCCACTTTAGGCTGATGCGTCAATAAATAAAAAGTAGTATGTTCCATAGGAATAAAAGCCGAGAAAATCCCCTCCTTTTCCACCAATATGGTATCTGTCCCGTCTTCTTTCCAATCGGGTAATAAAAAAGTTTTAAGAAAAAGAGTATCTCCAACCTGAAGCCCTTCCAAATGACCGGATAGTTTAAAGCCATCGGTCTGCATAGTTTGCCGGCATGACACTAGAGCCACTGCAAAGAGTGCCAAAGCTAAAATTTTCTTCATATATTCTTACTTTTATATAAATGACTTCCGTTATTTTGCATGACGAAATGCCAACGTATCTTTTTTCTCTACAGGAAATGACTTTGTCGGAATATCACCTCTAAAGAAACCTTCCTCCTTTATTTTTTTGATACGTTTCCATGCCTGCTGGTAAAGTGTTATGCGGTCTTCCACCGGGTTCCCGTCTTCGTCCAAGGCATAACGCTGATCTTCGGAAACTGTAGCCATGTATTTCCTATAATAGCGAATGGCATTCTTCTCATCTTCTTTCCAATCATAGAGACAGGCTATTTTATAAAGAATGGAGTTTTTCTTTGTATAAATATATAACTTCTCCAAGGCTTCCACCTCTTTCTTTGTATCCCCCGCATAATCGTAACATTCTACCAACCCGTCATAAAGACGTACCATCATACTATCAGAAGGAACTGCTATGCGGAAGGCTTCTTCCATATATTCCACACCCTCCTTTTTCCAGGAAGTGCGTGCCGAAGCTTTTGCCAGATAATAGAGCACATTCACATCCATCGGATTTTTTTGATAAGCTTCTTTCAGATTATCGTATGCACCGTAAAACCAGTTATCCCCATAATGGGATACACCTAAATAGTAAAGAGTGAGAAAACTACGATCACCCAGTTCTTTTAATGACTCATAGCGTTTTACCGCCGTTCCGTACTCTTTCAGCATACAATAAGCCTTCGCATTCTGGCGGTTCACATCTATATTGGTGGTATCGGACAAACGATAAACTTCCGTCACATCAACAGCATCTTTAAACTGCTGATTGTTATTAAAAATACCGGCAATGCGTGCCACTGTCTGGGCATCCAACGAATCACGCCGATAGGCTATGTTATAACTGAGGAAGGCACTGGCGGCATCCTGCAATCCCTCGTATGCCTGTCCCAGATATTTGTATCCGGTGGCCGACAAGGAATCGCGTTCCAACCAGCCATGACAAGCCGTACGCGCTTCTTCATAATCTTCGGAAGCTAATAAAGAGCGTATGAACTGCAACCGGAAAAATTTATTTTCCGGTTGCAAATTCATTGCCTTCTGATAACAGTTGGCCGCCCGACGGGAGTTACCCGTCAATTTGTAACACTCGGCAAGGTCGATCAAAACTTTTGTGTTTGTGCTGTCTTTCAAGATAAGAGAGTTCAATACCCCTATGGCTTCCGGATAACGGTTCATCGCTTTCAGCGCCTGAGCTTTGGTAATCAGCAACAAAGAATCCTGACAATCGGGTTCAATCAGCGTAACTACTGTCTCATAATCATAATTATCCATTGCCTGACGAATTCCATCATTCACCTGGGCAAACAACGAAACGGGGAGCATACATAGCAGCAGTGTTACAAATTTTTTCATATCTTTATTCTTATTGTTTCTTTGTGGTAATCAATATCACGCCATTCTTGGCTTTGGCTCCATAAATGGCAGTACCTGCCGCATCCTTCAACACCGAAATAGATTCAATGTCCGAAGCATTCATTTTTTCCATTTGACTATAAGGCTTTTCTATCCCATCAACTATAAGCAATGGTTTCTCCTTCCAATCTTTCAACGAAAAAGTTTCCTTACCTATCCGCAATGGATTTTCTTGAAAAACAGTGTCTGTCTTCAACTCCAAATGACGTGCTTCATTTGATTTGATATCTTTACCGTCTAGTCTGAAAGTGACGGGAACCGTATATTTCACACGCACAGGCTGACCTTTCTGCATACCTGGTTTCCATTTCGGCATAATGGAAATGACTCGGATGGCCTCACCGTCCAAATCCGGATCAATGCTCCTGACAACTTTGGGATTGGCTATATTACCATCTTTCTCAACTACAAATTGTACAATAACCTTTCCCTGTACTCCAGCTTTCTGAGCCTCCACTGGATATTTGATATTCTTCCCCAAGAATTTCAAACATTCTCCCATACCACCCGGAAACTCAGGCATCTCTTCAACAACCCGAAAAACCGGAACTTCATCAGAAGCTTCTTCACCACCTCCATAACCTACTACAACCACTTCCTGTGTCTTAGTTGTGATTTCTCCCTCCAAATACACTTTTAAAGATTTAATTTTTCCAATAAGTTTCTCTGTAATAGTCAATTCCTTTGTTTTCATATTTATATATGAAACACTCAAAGTAGCCCCAACAGGCATTGATATAACAAAATTTCCATCTAAATCAGTGATCGTACCTGAAGTGGTACCTTTGATAATCACACTAGCACCTACAACCGGAGCGTTTGTACTTTTTTCTAATACCTGCCCTTGCACTTTTATTTCCTTTGCAGGATGTTTTTCGGGACTTTTAACCTCTTCGGTTTTCATAATTGCCGTTAAATCATTAACTTTGACGGCTGAAATCTCATCTAACTCACTAGAGATTTCGGGGCGGGCAAAGGCTGCCACGGCAATGGCTGCCAATGGAAGCACATACAGGTACTTGAGTCGTGCCCACGGATTGGATTTCTTTTTTAACATCATAGTAATACGTTTTTTAAGTGAACTGTGATTGAAGCTGTTGGCCATAGAGTAGAGCCTTGTGCCGACAGCTTTTTTTATTAATAACAACTGATATTTCTTTGCATCAATACCTTGTGCAATCACGCTTTCGTCCGCTTCGAACTCGTGTATGTTCTGTAGTTCCTGTTTCAATAACCAGGAGGCAGGATTGAACCATTGGAAAAAGATGCAGATATCCGCTATAAGTAAATCTATGGAATGTCTCTTCCGTATATGGGCATATTCATGCGTCAGTATTTCCTCACCGTTTTCCTTCAGGTCTTTCTCAGAGATCACTACAAACTTCATCCAACTGAAAGGTGCGATTTTTTTCTGATGGGTAATCAGCGTGATGCCATTTTCCTGACGGACAAGGGTGCTACCCTTTATCAGCCTCAGCATACGGGTCAGCGACCATACATTACGTAAAAAGAAGAATACAATACCCAACAAATAAACCATCAGCAGCGCTTCACGCCATGTAATGACAGATTCGGGAGCAGTTTCTATAGTAGCAGTCCGATTAAGATTAGCCATAAGTAGCAGTTCTTCCCAAGTCAGCAATTGTTGGCTGACTTCCATCGGTTCTTTCATGGTCACTTCCACAAAGGGAATGGCACAGGACAATATCAGTATTCCCAACAAAGCAATACGGTTAAAACGATGGAATGTTTCACGGCTCAGCAACAGGCGGTAAAATAAATAAAATACCGCCAGACAGACTGCCGACTTTACAATATATACAAAAAATGCTCCCATAGTATGTATCTTTAATTATTCTCTTTATCCGGATTATTCATGCGCCTTTTCCACATCCCGGATAAGCTGCTTCAATTCATCCAAAGAAATCTCCTCCTCCTTCACCAGTGAAGAAACCGCTCCTAAATAAGAGTTATTGAAATATTTACTGATAACTCCTTTCAACGTCTTCTTCTTAAAATCATCACAGCTTACCACCGCATAATACTGATAGGTATTTCCAAATACCTCATGACTGAGAAACCCCTTTTCCTCCAATCCTCTCACAATGGTAGACAGAGTATTGAAATGCGGACGCGGTTCATCATAAAAATCAAGTAACTGTTTTACAAACAACGGGCCTTTTTCCCAAAAATAACCCATAATTTCTTCTTCCTTTGCTGTCAACATTTTCATAATCTTTCTTTTGATTATCACAAAGAACTAAAACTTTTAGTTATAAAACTAATTTTCATAGTTAAAGTAAACTAAAAGCTTTAGTTACCTGCTGTAAAACAGTATATCCCGTTTTCACCTGCTGATGCAAACGGGATATACTTATCATAAATAATCCACCTATAAGGAGACTACAGATCTCTATATACTTATACTTCCCTGAACAATCTATTATTCGTCAATGACCGGTTTATTTTCCGTCAGCCTTTTCAAACGGAGAAGTGCCTCCATATAATAATAATCAGCATAAATGATGGATGCATCAATCTCTGATCCGGCAGGCAAGTGTCCTGTGGAATGAAGCAGGAAAGCAGGTTTACTTTTACCACACTGGTATTTGTCAGAACTCAGGCTGGCCAGCATTTTTACAGCCGCCTGTTTATATTCCAATGCTTTTTCAGCCGGCAGATAACCGGACAATTCTAATAAAGCAGAAGCTACCACACAAGCAGCAGAAGCATCCCGGGGAGCATCAGGAATGGACGGATCATTAAAATCCCAATAAGGAACATAGTCTTCGGGCAGATTTTTCAGATATACATCCGTTACCTTTTGTACAAAATCGAGGTAACGGACATCTTTTGTTTCCCGATAAACGACTGTATAACCATAGATAGCCCATGCCTGACCACGAGCCCACATACTGTCATCCGAATAACCTTGATGGGTCACTCCCTTGATAAATTCACCTGTCAGGGTATCATACACTGCTACATGATAAGAGGTATAATCCGGACGAAAATGATATTTCATCGTCTTATCCGCATGAGCCACGGCAATGTCAAACAAATAAGGATTACCTCCATTCTTGGCTGCCCAGAAAAGCATTTCCAGATTGATCATATTGTCCATGATGGTATTATGACCGCCAAACATTTTCACATTGCGAGGCCATGAAAGCATAGTACCTACACGGGGATTGAACAATGCTGATAACGAATCAGCCGTATTGATTATAACTTGCTTATATTCCGGATTACCGGTCAGACGATAACCATTACCATAGCTACAAAAAACCAAAAAACCAAAATCATGATCGTATGCAGGAATCTCCGAGAGAAATTTCAAAGAAGCAGTAAACTTTTCGGCCTCTTCCTTTATTTTCGGATCTTGTGTATATTCATAATCATACCACAAGATGCCCGGCCAAAAACCTCCGCACCATTCTTCCTTACTCACTTTACGATAGTTCCAGTCATACTGGCCATCCATTATGTTACGAGGCATCATAGTGTAATCTACCTCCCGCCCTTTTCCATGCATAACCTCCAAAGTACGATGTACCTGGCGATCACAATATTCCAAAGCCCTGTTCACCTCCAGTTTGTTGTCTACTTCAGTACAGGCTGAAAGCAGACATAACCCTATACCTACTAATAGATTTTTTGTATTCATAATTATCCTTTCTTTTTTTACTTATCGATACGAAACCAGTCGGCATCTACCCAACCTCTTTCCTTGCCATAAGGAGCTGTGCTGAATAATCCTACTTTCGCTCCTATCCACTTACCTTGACGAGCAGTAAAAGGCACACCGGCCAATGTATATTTCCTGCCGTCCAGACTGTAGCTGAAATAACAGATACCTCCCCCAGTTACTTTCACCTGCAAATAAATATCACGCTCATAATTGGGATAGAGCCCGGCTCCGAACCGGCGGCTTACAGGTAATTCCGCAAGATGGGTCACTGTTTCAGGAGACCGTTGCTCCGCATCCTTGCAGACCACTTGATTCAATATAAACTTATCACCTTCTTTTACTACACCCAGATAGCCATAATCCCACCCCATCACTATCAGTCCGGACTGCTGTCCGTCCGCTTTCGCAGAAACTTTCAGTTTGGCAGTCGCCGTAAATTCTTCGGCAGGGAATTTTTGTAACAAGAGATTCGGCACCTCCCAAAAATTTACAAAATCCTTGGACAAAATATGTCCATATATACGAATGTAACCCAAATCAGAGGTAAAGCCAAACGTATCCTGATAATTGGCATGCCATTCCCATTGCAAGCCCAATTGCCTTGTGTTGAATTCATCACTCTCAATCGGTGTCTCTATAGGATAAATCCTGCCTACATCCGGTTTTTTATAGCGTTTTACAGGTTCGCCGCATCCATCACCGTCCTTGTCCTCCCCAATTACGGGCCAATCATTTTCCCACTTCACAGGATTCAAGTGCAAGACTCTGCCATACATGGCTTTATCTTGAAAATTGATAAACCAAGACTCGCCTGTACAGGTTTCCACCCATCCCCCCTGATGAGGGCCATTTATGTCCGTATCTCCTTGGGCCATAACAATTTTTGACTCGTATGGGCCATACACATTGCGAGAGCGAAGTGCCAATTGCCAACCTGTCACCACCCCTCCGGCTGGCGCCAGGATGTAATAATATCCGTTGCGTTTATAAAACTTAGGTCCCTCTATAGTATGATTTACACCATCATTGCCATCAAAAACCAATACAGGTTCACTAATAACTTTTGTACCTTCCGCATTCATCTCACAAACCGTAATCACACTATTGAATGCGGCGCGACTGCCCGCCCACGCATGTACCAAATACACTTTTCCATCCTCATCCCACAACGGAGTAGGATCTATCATTCCTTTCCCAGCCTTTACCAAGACCGGTTTTTCCCATTCACCCAGCGGATCTTTGGTCTTTACCATGAAAATACCCCAGTCGGGATCTCCCCAATAGATAAAAAACTCACCGTTGTGGTAACGGATAGAAGGAGCCCATACCCCTTTTCCATGTTGAGGAGCGTTAAAGAAAATGGTCGGCTCTATCTCCTTCAAGGCATAGTTTGCCAAACGCCAGTTCACCAAATCCTTTGAATGAAGAATGGGCAATCCCGGGGTGCAGCCAAAACTGGAAGCGGTCATATAAAAATCATCACCTACGGCACAAACATCCGGGTCAGAGTAATCCGCATGAATAATCGGATTAATATACGTACCGTCCTTCTGATCGGACACCCATACCTTCGATACATACTGAGCATCTGCCTGTTGCCATGCACCGCATACTAAAGCCACTATAATCACTATTTTTTTCATTCTTACCTATTATAAAAATGCCCTGAAACAATCATTCTTACCTTAAAAAACATACCCCTTTAAACTTAAAAAATCACCTAACCTTCATTTGTTAACCTAATCTGTCTATAATACGGACAAGAAAACCAATACACTCAACGAAAGTGGTTATTTTTATAATACTTGTCCTTTATACTTTTTATATTCTTTTATTTCCTGATCCGTCACTGGCACGAGTTGCATGGCCGCACCGCCTCCTGGCTTCAATGCAAACTGCATGATTTGAGAGGAATCCACCAACAGACGGGTACATTTCACCTGAGTACGGGTCTTTATCTTATCTCCCCCATCCGTATAAATACGGGCCAGATAGGTCTTTCCCTTATCTAAAAATGAAAGATTTACCGATTGAGCAGAACCTTCATTATTAGTCAAAGCTCCTACAAACCACTCATTACCCTTGCGACGCGCCATAGTTATATGCTTACCCGGAGCACCTTCCAATACTTTTGTATCATCAAATACGGTTTGCAGATTCTCGAACCATTCTATTTCGGGCTCCCCTTGATAGAATGAGGGGCGGTCATACCAGAAGATAGTTTGTAAAGGACTGTAAAAAATCAATGAAGCCGCCAACTGATGAGCATGGGTGTTCTTCAGACGTTTGTCGAAATAACAGATGGTATAATCCGCCGCTCCATTAATCATACGGGTAAAAGGCAGAATCGTATTATGCGTAGCGTCGGGAAATTCCTCATTCCCCCGTATCCCTTCCTGAGTGAGCAGGTTAGGATAAGTACGGCTGAAACCGGATGGACGGAACTCATCATGAATATTAATCAACAATTTGTTTTCGGCAGCCAGACGAACCATATCATGCAGCCAAGTAGCCCAACGATGACTGGCATACTGTACGAAGCCGGATTTCACACCTACGACTCCCCACTTATGCAGCAATGGAAAAAGCTCACGCATCTGTTTCATCAGGGCATGCTGATTGACATACACCCATACGCCTACCCCTTTTTCTTTGCCGTATGCAATGACACGCGGCATATCCAGTTTGGAAACCACCTTTGTGGCATCTCCATCATGAGAAGTACAAGGCATATACCATTGCCAGTCAAACAACATATAAGGAATATGATGGGTGGCACAGAAATCAATTGTGGCTATGGCCCCTTCAGTGGTAATAGTCGTTTCACGCATAATCTTTCCGGGCCTGATCCAGTCCGTATCGGTTATCTCACAAGGAGGATTCAGATTCTGGATGATATCATTGTGTTCCAGCAATTCTCCCGGTTTATCGGCTGCCATGATAACTTTCCATGGGGTAGCGTAATAAGTGACAATATCCACAGGACTGTACATGACCGAAGTCAGTGTATTCTGTTTAGTCGGAGAAGCTACCAATTTAGTAAGACACCAGTCATCTACATCGGCATCAGTCAAAGCCACCCACAGCCCGTTGGAAAGTTCCACAGTCAAAGCCCGTTCCACCGGCTGTTTAATATCGTTAATGGCAAGGTGCTCAAAAGGCGCTTGCGCCCATTGCTCCGCCCACGCCATCGCACCGGGGGAAAATGTATATTCAGTCAGATCCCCCACCACTTTATGAAAAATGGCCTGTGGATGTTCAGGAAAAAAATAACGGAAAGCGATGCCTTCATCGTACGCGCGCACTTCAATATTCAAACGATAATTGGAACCATCTTTTTTGGAAAGATACATGGTTGCCTCATTATACGCCTCGCGAACCGTACTACGTTCTCCATACAGAGGATGCCAAGACTTGTTAACAGCAGGCTGATAGATCACACTATCCACCTCCAAATTATCCATCCAACATTTTACCTGATTTATTTTACGGGCAAGCGCCAGTTCCCAAGTACGGTTATCCAGCTGAAGACCGGCACGGGAGTTTCCGATAACCTCTCTGCCTCTATACTTTACCTGATATACTATTTCATTTACTGAAGAAGAAATTTTCTCCTGCCTGAACATAACTTCATGAACTCCCTCCGGGGACGTCAATTTCAATTCTTTAGAATGACCTGCATAAAGCGAAGCCGTACAGGTCAACGCATATGCTATGAGTATTATTTTTTTCATAATGATTACTTTTTAATTAGTAGTACGGATGAATCGGAAAACTCACTCAACGAAAAGAAAAATAAAATCTATAGGATAAAACAATTCACCGCAGAGACCTTCAGCATTAGTCCCTGCGGTGAATAAGGATGCACAAAAAAATTATAATTTTTGATTGTAACCTTCATTCAGTTCTTTGGTTTCTTTTCCTATTTTCACCCGTACAGGACCGGTTGCTGAATAGTACCAAACACCATGCTGCATATAGATTGCAGCATATACGTCATGATCCGATTCTAAAACAAAGTTACCTTTCTTTAGTGAACGGCCACAGCCAAGATACATCAGT
>OKUW01000808.1_pt1 | contig 10574 bp, 9 predicted proteins | sample 1606771 | NCBI WGS metagenome assembly OKUW01 (sample SAMEA3882553, study PRJEB24775) | human gut metagenome | biome: human-associated habitat; feature: intestine environment; material: feces | place: Netherlands | collected 2009/2010 | reverse complement strand
ATAAAACACACAAATGTGTACCAAGAAACAGCCAGATAAATCTCTCAGCCCAAAAGTTTGAGTAATTTCTAATGTGATTTAATGGTGTATGCATTACTTAGTAAGTATGGCATACACCATTTTTATTGGAGTCAAATTATTCACACCACTTTACAGCTTTTTTCTTGTATAGTCTTTCGATTTCGGGCTGGTGTATATACAATACATATGTATTGAAATAGAAATGATTTAGCATTATAATGAAGAAAATAGATGAAAGTGAGGTGCTGAATATGGCTAGTACAATTCAGGTCAGAGTAGAAGATGAGTTAAAGAGTAAATCAGATGCACCTATGACGGAGGCAGAAATGCTTGCAAAATTGGAAAAGTCCAGAGAACAGAGGATGTTCAGAGATGCAGATCTTGTGGTTTCTGATATGAGGTTGAAGTATGGATTATAAGATTGTTTTAATGAGGGATGCGGAGGAGAATCTTGATAGATTTATCACATATCTTTTGTTTGAAAAGAAAAGTTAAGCCTGAGCCTAACAGCTCAGGCATTTTTCTTTATTTGGAACATTTTGCAACTATGGCACAAGTTTTATTTTCATTGAAATCCTATATTGCTTCGGTGTCATATGATAATGTTCTTTGAAGCACTTATAAAAATGTGTTGTATTCGTAAAATGCAGTTCATCCATAATTTCAGATATAGAAGCGGTCGTTTCAAGCAGGAGAGCAGCCGCTCTTTTCATACAGAAAGTCTGACTGTAATCGAATAGGCATGAATTTGTATATTTCTTAACTATAGAGTTTAAATAATTTCCACTGTAATTTAATAATTGTTCAAGTTCAGAACGTGTAATGCGTCCATTGGTGTCCTCTAAAATGTGACTTATGTGTGTGAAAAGAAGAAAATCATTGTCCGCTTCTACATGGACGGGCGTGAAATGAAAGTGTTCTGGATTGGACAGATAATCAAACAATTCTAAAAGCATTCCTTTGATGACATAAGTAGAACCAAGCTTTGGATACATAATGGCACGAAGTATATTGTCAGTTATGGCGTGGAGAGTATGGTGCCAGTCTTTGTTGTTTAGCGATGGCATAAAATCAAGATATTCCTTTGTATCAGGATTATCGAGATTATCTGAAAGAAATCTAAGAATAGGGTTATGGCCGGGTCTTTCTATATCCGGAAAATAAACTTTTGGTTCATCTTCTGAAAGCTGTTGGACAAGCTCTTTTGACATTCCGATAAACAAAAGAGTTGCATCGGAAGAAAAAATTTCTTTGTGTACTATATTGTGGTTCATAAGACAACAGCTTCCACTGTGGAACACAAAATCAGTCTTTTCAATCAGCTGATGGATTTCGCCATCCAATACAATAAGAAGCTCGTAAAAATCATGAATATGTGGAGGTCTCATATTAAAATGATTGATTTCCTTTTCTGTTTTAAAGCTGTAAAATGTATTTTCACGTGGTGAAGTCATTAAAAAATTTAGATATTTGTCATCGTTAGCTCTGTTACATGTTTCGAGTGTGAACTGTATTGGTGTAAGTATTTTGATGTATGAATTGATTGTACTGTTTATATTATCCTGTTCTATGATGTTTTTGACAGTATATGATGAGGTCATAATGGTATATTTTTCTCCTTATCCACGAATATGATAAAAACTAACTGATATTTTATCACATATGTTATAGAATTGTAAGCAATAATTTATTAAAGTAACAGTATACAAAACATAAGCGTTTATGAAAAATACAATACAAACTATTATTGTTAACAGGAAAAAGGAGGTTGCATTTATTATGCAGGAAACAGAAAAGAAATACCTGAAATGGTATCAGAAGATAGCGTATGGAGCAGGAGACCTGGCTTCAAATACCAGCTATGGACTTGTATCAAGCTTTGTACTTTTATATTTATCTGATACAATGGGGCTTAACACAGGAATTATTGGAACATTAATGCTGGTATCGAAATTTCTTGATGGAATTTCAGATGTGATATTTGGAAATTTAATCGATCGCACTAAGTCAAAGCTTGGAAAGGCAAGACCATGGATGCTGTATGCACAGATAGGCGTATCACTTTGTCTCGTGCTGCTGTTTTCAATTCCGGGTGGAATGAGTGAAACTGCACAATATGCGTATTTCTTCGCATTTTATACAGCACTCAATGCTATCTTTTATACAGCAAACGGAATAGCATATTCAGCATTATCAGCCCTTATTACCAGAAACAAGAATGAAAGGGTTCAGCTTGGATCAATACGTTTCATGTTTGCAGTTGCTACAAATATTGTAATGGGATTTGCAGTAACAGGTGCAGTTGATGCCTTTGGCGGTGGAGCTGCAGGATGGCGTATGGTTGCTGTTATATGTGGTGTAATCGGACTTGGTGTCAACACTATAAGCTGCCTGTGTGTTAAGGAGTTACCGGAAGAAGGTAGTGCAGCAGTTGAGGATACACAAAAACCGAAGAATGACAAAATAGGTTTTGTTGAGTCTTTGAAGTTACTTATAAGTAACAAATACTATATTTTAATTGTTGCAATTTATATTGTTTATTATTTCATGAGTAATCTTACAACAGGTTCAGCTATTTACTTTATGAAACATGTACTTGGAAATGGTTCATTACTTGGATTGTTCTCAATGATGAAGATGTTCCCTGTAATAATTGCACTTATTTTTACTCCAATTCTTGTAAAGAAGACTGGAAGCATGCAAAAGGTTAATTTCTGGGGATATGTAATCAGTGATATCTTAGGAATATTTCTAATTATTTTTGCGATGCAGAAGAATGTACCAATGATGTTGCTTTTTATGTTCCTTAAGGGTACATTTGCCGGAACAATGTCGGGAACATTAAATGCTCTTATTGCTGAAATCAGCGGATATACCTATCGTACGAAGGGGGTACATATTGATGGAATGATGTTTAGCTGTTCATCACTTGGAGTAAAAGTTGGTGGTGGAATTGGTACTGCGGCTGTAGGCTGGCTATTGCATGCAGCAGGATATGCCGGAAAAGCTGCAACTCAGACCGCAGCAGCTACAAATATGATTTTCAGTATGTATATCACAATCCCTGTAATTCTTGGTGTTGTAATTACCATTCTTCTTGGTCTAATGAAGGTGGAAAAGGAAAATAAGAGAATTGACATGGAAAGAGCAGAACAAGCAGACTAACAGATTGAAAGAGGAATGAAGTATGCAGTGTCATAATTTTAATAAGGACTGGACATTTGAAAAAGCTGATCAGGCTGACAGATTAAAAGATTTTTATGGGAACAGTAATGCAGTTGCTGTTACACTCCCTCACGATGCAATGATTCGTGAAAAAAGAGATAAGGACTGTCCTTCAGGAGCACAGAGTGGATTTTATCCAGGAGGTGTGTATACATACGAAAAAAAATTTATGGCTCAATATGAGTGGAAAAAGCAGGATGTATTTCTGGAATTTGAAGGAATTTATGGAATTGCAAGAGTCTGGATTAATGGCTCGCTAGCGGCAGTGAATCGTAATGGATATATGGGTTTTTCGGTTGACTTAAAGCCATGGATAAGCTATGAGCATGAGAATATTATAAGAATAGATGTCGATAACAGTAAACAGCCTAACAGCAGATGGTATTCAGGCTCAGGAATTTACAGAGATGTCAATCTGTGGACCGGAAAAGATGTATATATTTCACATGATAAGCTGCGTATTACAACATTGTCAGTGAATGATGACATGGCGGTTATAGAGGTGTGTGCGCAGTTGAAAAACATTATTGGACATGGATTAGAGGCAGAATGTCTGATTGAAATAAAAAAAGATGGGCAGAAAACTGCATCGGATACGCAAAGAGTAGTATTTCGCTCAGAGCAAATGCAGACAGTGCGTGTACAAATACCGATTGAACATCCGAAGAAATGGAGTCCAAAACAGCCGGCGTTATATGAGTGTCATATAACGACAAAGTTTGATGATAAAATATGTGATGAAGCAGTTTCTAATTTTGGAATACGTGTATTGGCGCTAGATCCTGTACATGGATTGCAGATAAATGGTGAGACAGTTAAGCTGCGAGGAACCTGTATACATCATGATAATGGCGTGATAGGTGCTGAGACATTTAAGGAGGCAGAATGGTACCGTTGCAAGAGATTGAAGGAAGCGGGCTTTAATGCTATAAGAAGTGCACATCACCCAATGAGCAGAGCAATGCTTGATGCGTGTGATCATATTGGAATTCTGGTTATGGACGAGCTGACGGATATGTGGGACAAGGAAAAAAATACATATGATTTCTCCGATATTTTTGAAGATGAATATAATCAGTGGATTAATCATATGGTTGAAAAAGACTATAATCATCCATCGGTTATTATTTATTCAGTTGGAAATGAGATACAGGAAGCAGGAACTAAGCAGGGAGCCTGGATAAACAGAATGCTATGCAATAAATTCCATGAGCTCGATAATACCAGATATACAACGAATGCATTGAATGGATTAAACTGTGCAGGCAGGCGTCTTGGCTTTATTATGAGGGATGTTGCAGAAAAATTTGGAATGGATTCACATGGAAGTGGAAGCGGAGGAGGAAGCAATGCATTAAACAGTTTTATGAGTCTGATGTCAGGTGAAAAAGGAGAGTTTTTTGCAAAGCATCCGCTTGTTTCAGAAGCACTTGAAGAATGTTCGCAAAGCTGCGATATAACAGGACTCAACTATTTAAGTGGAAGATATGAGCTGGAGCATGAACTACATCCTGCTAAAACGGTCCTCGGTACGGAAACATATCCGGCTGACATAGAAAATCTCTGGAAGCTTGTTGAAACTTATCCACACGTAATTGGAGACTTTACATGGACCGGTTACGACTATATAGGCGAGGCTGGTGTAGGAATATTCCATTATGATGGAAATGCAAATTTCACAAGTATTTATCCTGAGAGACTGGGATATATCGGGGATATTGATTTGATTGGAAATCGAAGACCAATCAGCTATTTCAGGGAAATAGTGTATGGTCTGACAGATAAACCATATATTGCGGTCGAGAGACTTGAACACGCAGGACAGACAGCTGGTAAAACTGCATGGATGTTTAAGGATAACATCAGTAGCTGGACATGGAAGGGATTTGAAGGGACAACGGCAAATGTGGATGTTTATTCATCAGGTGATGAAGTAGAGCTTTTTCTGAATGATAAATCGCTTGGAAGAAAACCGGCAGGAAGAGAAAATCATTTTACAGCATCTTATGAAGTGCCATATGAACCGGGAACTTTAAAGGCAGTTGCATATCAGAAAGATAGGAAACTGGGTGAATATGAGCTTTCTACAGCAAAATCAGTAACAAAGCTAAAAGTGTGTCGTGTAACTGAGAATGAGAGGAATATAGCATATATCAAGATATGGCTTGTAGATGATAATGGCACAATTAATTCACAGGAAGCTGAAAAAAGACTGCTTCATGCTAGTGTTGTAGGAAATGGTGTGCTGGAAGGATTTGGTACAGCTAATCCTTCTAGTGAGGAGGACTATTTTGCTGATTCAGTAACAACATTTGATGGAAGCGCTCTGGCAGTAGTTCGATGGAAGGATGTCAAATCGAAAGAGCCGGCTGTTCTTAAAGTATGGACGGATGATGGTTATCAGGTGATGATAAATATAGAAAATAATTAAATATTAATGGTGTATGTTATACTTAGTGAGTATGGCATACACCATTTTTATTGAAGTCAAATAAATGTATCAGGGCTTCCTAAAAAAGTTATTGACAAAATAAAATGAACAGTGTATATTTTAAACATGAACAGCATTCATTTATCAAAGCAACTACCTGCCAGCACATTGGAAAGGCGTGAATTCGTGAATCATCTTGCAACTTCAAAAGAAGACATATTAGCTGCAAGCAGAGAGCTAATCAAAGAAAGCGGATGGACCGCTGTAAGCATACGTGCTGTTGCATCCCGATGTTCTGTTTCGGCGGGGACAATCTACAATTACTATGAATCCAAGGCCGATTTGCTTGGGGATACAATTGAGAGTATTTGGCGTGAAATCTTTTTCCGCTCTGAAGATGAGCAGGTCTTTAAAGATGTTGCTGCCTGTATCTCATTGATTTATAAAAGACTGGAATATGGAAATGAGCAATTCCCGGGCTTCTTTTCTCTGCATTCGTTTGGATTTGTGAAGGATGAAAAAACGGATGGAAAGAAGAAAATGCTGCAGACATGGGGGCATATTCTTAATGGATTGTGCGATATATTAAAGAATGATCCTAAGATTCGTCCAGATGTATTTGATGAACAATTCACGGAAAAACAGTTTGCAGATATATTATTTTCTTTAATATTGGTATCAATGATTCGTCAGGATTATAATCCGTCTTCGATTTTGATGTTGATTAACAAAACATTATATTAAAATTCTCCCACATTAGAGTGTGGGAAAATTTTTGAAACAAAATGAACAGTGTTCACTTATATGTTTAAAGATGTATCTAAGTAGAAAGGATTTTTATTATGCAGGCAATTGTAGAAACTTTATTTGATACCGTATATTTGTTTTCGGTAATCACAATCGGAATTTTAATGATTCGAAAAAGCAAAGGGAACCGTCAGTTTACCATGTTTGTAATTATGGCAGTTCTTTTAGGAAGCGGAGATGCATTCCATCTGGTTCCTCGTGCAGTAGCGCTTTGTACAACCGGCCTTGAGAACTTTACCGTACAGCTGGGGTTAGGCAAGTGAATCACCTCTATCACTATGACTATCTTTTATGTCGTACTCTATCATATATGGCGTGAGCGTTATCAGATTAAAGGCTATAAAGCAGCTACAGCAGCTATTTATGGTCTTGCAGGATTAAGAATTGTTCTGTGTATGATGCCTCAGAATGCCTGGCTCAGTGCAGCTGCCCCGCTTTCCTGGGGAATCTATCGGAATATTCCGTTTGCACTGATGGGATTGATTATCATCGTTTTGTTCTATAAAAGTGCAAAAGAAAATAATGATAGCTCTTTTCGTTGGATGTGGCTGACAATCGTCCTGAGCTTTGCATTTTATATTCCGGTTGTACTGTTGGCTGATGTAATTCCGATGATCGGCATGCTGATGATTCCAAAAACCTGTGCATATGTTTGGACAGTATTAATTGGCTACAAGGCAATGAAAAAAGAAATAGCTTAAGATAATCATATGATGGGAAACGAATTATGTAAATGGAGTATTTAAGAGAGTATAGGGAGAACGCAGATGAAAGATAAATTTTGTGTAAAGAAAAAAAACGTTGCTGCTGATTGCCGGCATTTTTTATTCCGGGCTGGGTCTGGCACTGGCATCAGCGGGAATTATTTTTACAAGAAATTATTTATTTTACAGGCAGTTGATTGAGAAGAGAGAGGGACAATGAGCCCTCTCTTCCTTTGAATTTAAATTCCATGAACAAGTCTATAATTCTTTGATTTTTTCATTCATTTTTCTGACATCATTGCGATAGTGAAGCATGAAGCCTCCCCAAATTATAAATGCCAAAGCTATTTGAAATATGGCTGCAATAATTCCGTGAAGGATAGAACTTGTTCCTCCTATCCATCCGACAGTATATGCAACGATTGTATAAATAATACAGCCTGTTCCCATTGATTACGCTTGCGGATGGGCGATATCGGAGGATTGTAAGGAGAGTACATTACAAATATTATTTGATAGGGCTGATTCCTATATGTATGAAAATAAACAGTTATGTAAGAAGCAAAATCAATGAGTAAAAGCAGATACCATAATTACCGCTGATGCAGTATACTTATCTTTACCGGTCCGTTATTGTGCTTTATCAGGTGTCTGTATATCACAATCCCTGCGATTATGAAGCAGCCAATCTGGATTGAGGCTGTTTTTATAGTCAAAAGGACATTGAATGCAAAAAAACCAAATGTCAGAATAGATCTGAGCGAATGTGGATTTATTATTACTACAACTGAAAAGAATATAAAGAAAAATGCTAGATAGACAGCCGGATGCAATTCCGGAAACAGGCCCAAAAGGACTCCGAAGGAGGCGGTAATAGCTTTACCGCCTTTTTGTTTTTGTAAAAAAGGAAATGCATGTCCAAAGACAGGTGCAACTAAAACAGGTACAAACAGAAGTGAGTTTATATCTAAGCATTTCTGACCAAGATACACCGGGATAAATCCTTTTGCAAGCTCACATATGAGTGATAGTATTCCACATAAAAAGCCACCATACATAAATGCGTTGCTCACACCCGGATTGTGGTCATCGGGAAGTGTGCAGATATCAATGTTTTTTAATAATTTTGGTATCCAGTAAGCAAAGAGAGTGCTTCCGAGTACGAAGCCTAAGAGTGTAAATAAAAAATATGGCATGATAATTTCCTTATAGTTTTATAGTTACATGGTTTTATAGTCAGTCAGTTGTATCAGTGTGAGCCAGTTCTTCAAGCAGACCAACAATCTGTATGGCAGCATATGGCTTTCGCTCACGGCGCTGTGCACGTATCATTTCTGCATTTAGCTCTTTATTTTCTATCATTATTTTCCCAAGCTCAATCTGCTTTGACAGACGCTTTGATGAGACAGACAGATGACGTTTTTTGAAAAATGCAACATTTGCTGCCTCGCATCCAGGGATTGGAGCAGTGTGTACAATCGGTATATTTTTTACCAGTGCCTCAGTTGATGTGAGGCCGCCGGGCTTTGTATAGATTACATCACAGGCATCCATGAAAAGTGAAACCTGATTGGTGTAGCCTATTACGTGTACACGTTTGTTGAACTTAAACTCATTTTGCAGTATGCGTTTTATTTTAGTATTGTTGCCGCAAATGATTACAATATGCTCATTATTATGGCATCTTATTGCAAGCTCTGCGGCAAAGACAGCAAGCTTGCCAAAACCCATGCTGCCACTCATCACAAGAAAGATAGGCACATCGGATGGCAGATGTAATTTTGTTCTTGCAGCAGCTTTAGCAGTCCTTGTACAGAAGGCCTGTCGTACCGGGATGCCTAATGGCAGCAGCTTGTTTTCAGGAATACCACGTTTTGCAAATTCATCGGTCAGATCATCGTGTGGAATAACATAATAATCCATATTTGTCTCTTCCCAGAATGGGATACAGGTGTAGTCGGTTCCCACAGCGACGGCAGGGATATGAAGCAGATTTTTTTGCTTCATGCAGCTCAGGGTCTCAGCAGGGTACAGATGAGGTGTGACGACAGCATCAAAGCCATTTGATTCAATGTATGCTGATAGCTTTTTACAAAGCAGGGCATTGGCAAAATAGACAGGGGATTTACGTTTATCACTCGATATCAGCATGCCAACCTTATAGAGTAGTCCGAAGAAAAACGGAATATGCTTTACAATGCCTATATATGCTCCTGATACTGCGCGCGATGTTCCTTTACCCGATAAGAGAAACATATCTATCATTGTCACAGAATGTCCTTTATGCTCTGCCGCTTCTTTTATAGCTTTACCGGCACTGTTGTGTCCCTCGCCGGTGTCACAGGATAAAATAAGAATTTTCAAACCGTTTAATTCCTTCCTAAATAAAATATGCGATAAGTGTACCATAATTTTTTAAAATAATCTACAGTGCAATAAAAGGTTGACATATCTCAGTTCAAAGCTTATTGTGGTAGCTGGAATGTACAAAATAGTATAATTATAAACTACAGATTACTGATATGACGGAGGCTTAATTTGAGATGGAAAATTTAATGTTTTGTCTAAATGCCACAGGACCTATTTTTCTGATGATGGTGTTTGGACTTTTTCTTCGCAAGGTGGGGATTTTGGACGAAGACTTTGCAAACAGGATGAATAAGTTTGTGTTTAAGATACCTTTACCTTTTTTACTGTTTAGTGATCTTGCGTCAGTTGATTTTTCAAGGGTTTGGAACATTAAATTTATAGTATTCTGCTTTGTGGTTACGTTGATAAGCATTACAATATCAACACTTGTTTCCTGTCTGTGGAGGGATAAATCTATACGGGGCGAGTTTATACAGGCCTCATACAGAAGCAGTGCGGCACTGCTTGGAATTGCTTTTATCCAGAATATTTATGGAAACGCAGGCATGGCACCTGTCATGATTATAGGAAGCGTACCACTTTACAACGTGATGGCTGTTATAGTGCTTTCATTTTTTAAGCCGGGGCAAAACGGCATAGACAAGGCAGTGCTCAAAAAGACATTTAAGGGAATAGTGACCAATCCTATTATTTTAGGAATTGTTGCAGGACTTCTGTGGTCGGCTATAGGCCTGCCGTTTGCGGGAATACCGGCAAAGGCAGTGACAAGCATTGGAAATATGGCAACGCCTATGGGACTTATGGCTATGGGTGCCACCTTTGATTTGAAAAAAGCATCAGCAAAGGCGAAGCCTGCATTTGCAGCCACATTTATCAAGCTTGTAGGTTTTGTGGCAGTATTTCTTCCTATTGCGGTAGCCTTCGGGTTCAGGGACAGTGAGCTTATTGCAATTCTTGTTATGCTTGGCTCAGCTACTACAGTAAGCTGCTTTGTCATGGCAAGAAATATGGGACAT
>OKUW01000800.1_pt1 | contig 10663 bp, 9 predicted proteins | sample 1606771 | NCBI WGS metagenome assembly OKUW01 (sample SAMEA3882553, study PRJEB24775) | human gut metagenome | biome: human-associated habitat; feature: intestine environment; material: feces | place: Netherlands | collected 2009/2010 | reverse complement strand
CCTTCACCCCTTGGGGGGAAGGTGGCGCGTAGCGCCGGATGAGGGGTAATTTCCCATAATCTGCCGTTTGCCTGCGCCCTCATCAGTCACCTGCGGTGACAGCTTCCCCCGACCGGGGGAAGCCTTTAGAGGAAAAATGATTTCTATGATTTAAACACCGCCCCCAGTAGACCATGCACTGAAAAAGTGTGTCTTTTTCCGGGAAAATCCGGCACAAACACCCGCAGATCATCTTTTGCTGAAAAGAGACGGTCTGCGGGTATTTTTAATAGAAAAATAGATTTCACAAAATTCGGCATAATGACAAATTACAGCAGTTTTTGCATCCGGCAGTTGCGTTGCCGAACAAAAAGGATTATACTAACCTTATTGACCGCAGGATACAAAAACTGTACAGAAAGGATGGCTGGCTTATATGAAGGGACGGATGCGGCCCTATCTGCCGGAACTGACGATCCGGGATTACAACACCTATATGCGTTATCTCCGCGGGGTGCGGCGGCAGATGTATAAGTCCTACGGCTTCTACGCCTGCCATCTGCTGCGCACCAACGGGGTGCTGTTTGCCATCCTGTCCGACAGTCTGGCGGGGCGTATGCCCACCTGCAAACGGCAGCGGGTGCCCGGCACGCCGTTCCAGCGCAGCATGATGTGCCAGACGCTGGGCATCCGGCAGGCGGCGCAGACGGAGATCCTGATGGGCTGGCATAATCTGCAGGACCGCAAGTACAGCGAGCTGCGCCCGGTCAAGCGCTTGCGCCGCGCAGCGGACAAGCTGCTGCTGCGCCGCGCCTACAACAAAGCCCGGCAGGAAAACCCGGCACTGGAGCGGCTGTTTGCGCAGGAGCGGGAGCAGGCGGTGGTGCAGATGAACCTGAGCGCCAAAAACTACGCCCTTGCGGCTGAGCCCATGAGCAACGTCTACGGCGCTTTGTACTCCACGCTGGCTACGGATGACCCCAACCAGCGCAAGAGTATGCGGTATATCGGCAGTTGCATCGGCCGCATCTTCTATCTGCTGGATAAGGCCGAGCGCTTTGAAGCCGACCGCCGCAACGGCCAGTACAACGTGTTCGTGGTCAACGAGCTCAACGGGCAGGCTGCCGCTATAGAGAACGCCCGGCGGCAGGCGCTGGCAGCGGTCAACGACCTGATGCGGGCGTACAAGATGCTGGACCTCAAGCTGAATGACACCCTGCTGAACAATATCATGATCTTAGGTCTGCAACACGCGGTCTACCCGCTGGAGCAGGATGTAGATACCGAAAAGTGGGAGATCCCATGAAGAAGCGAAAAAGCAAAAGCTGGTCCATGGCGTACTGCGGCATGGCGGCAGCACTGTGCGTGGCACTGATGCTGCTGGGCACCATCATCCCCATTGCCATGTTCATCGCACCGGCGGTGGCAAGCTTTCTCATTGCAACGGTGTGCATGGAGTGCGGCATCACCATGGCGTGGACGGCGTACGCCGCCGTCAGCCTGCTGGGGCTGCTCTTTGTGCCGGATAAGGAGATCGCCCTGATCTTCACCGTGCTGCTGGGCTATTACCCGCTGGTAAAGCCCCGGTTCGACCGCATCCGCCCCCGGGCATTGCAGCTGGTGTGCAAGCTGCTGCTGTGCAACGGGGCGGTGCTGGCGATGTACGGCCTGCTGCTGGTGCTGGTGCCGGCGGGCAGCATTTCGCAGGAGCTGCGCACCACCGCACTGGCAATGACCCTGCTCACACTGGGTATGGGCAACGTGGCGTTTGCCCTTTACGACCGCGCCCTGTGCAATCTGCTGCTGCTGTACAAGCTGAAGTGGCAGCCCAAACTGCATAAAATGCTGGGGATGCACTGAGCGCCAAAAACATTGAAAGAAGGAATGTGTACTGCAAGCTGACGCAAAGCGCCGGGCCACACGGGTGACAGCCGTGAGGGTGACGAGGAGAGGAATCATCGAAAGATTCGGCGGATGTTTCTCCGGCTGAGGGCTATACCAGCCGCAGAACAGGGCAAAAACCGGCAGCAATACCGGAACAGAACCCTGCAAAGAAAGCCATACAAGAACATAGACTTTGATAGAGGAAACTGACTGTGCAGCAGCGCATTTCGGCGCGCCGCAGTCGGTCTGGAGGTATTTTGTATGTGTGGCATTGTAGGTTATGTCGGGATGCGCAGCGCCCAGCAGGTGCTGCTGGACGGTTTGGAAAAGCTGGAGTACCGCGGGTACGATTCTGCCGGTGTGGCGCTTACCCAGCGGGACGGCATCCGCGTGGTCAAAAGCAAGGGGCGGCTCTCCACCCTGCGCAGCAAACTGGAAGAGCTGGCGCTGCCCCAAAGCGGCTGCGGCATCGGTCATACCCGCTGGGCGACCCACGGCGAGCCCAGCGATGTGAACAGCCACCCGCACTCCACGCCCCGGGTCAGCATCGTGCACAACGGCATTATTGAAAACTACGGCGCTTTGAAGGAGCGCCTTGTCGCCAAAGGCTACACCTTTACCAGCGAGACCGACACCGAGGTGCTGGTAAAGCTCATCGACAGCTGCTATCAGGGCGAGCCGCTGCAGGCTTTGCAGGCTGCGCTTGCCAAGGTGCGGGGCAGCTACGCGCTGGCGGTTCTGTTCAAGGACTACCCGGACACCATCTTTGCGGTCAAGCGGGAAAGCCCGCTCATCGTGGGCTGGGGCGAGGGCGAAAACTTTGTGGCATCGGATATCCCGGCGCTGCTCAAGTACACCCGCAGCTACAGCGTGCTGGAAGAAGGGGACATGGCGGTGTGCACGGCACAGGGCATCCGCTTCTATAACGAGTTCGGCGAGGCGGTGGAGCGCGAAAAACTGACCGCAGACTGGGACATGGAAGCAGCCGAAAAGGGCGGCTACCCCCACTTTATGCTCAAGGAGATCAACGAGGAGCCCGCCGCCATCACGGCTACGGTCAGCCCCCGGGTGGAGAACGGTCTGCCGGAGCTGCGCATCCCGGAACTGACGGACGAAATGCTGCGCAGCATCGGCACAGTGCATCTGGTGGGCTGCGGCACAGCCATGCACGCCGGTATGGTGGGCAAGACCGCCATCGAAGCGCTGGCGCGGGTGCCCGCAGAGGTGGATATCGCCAGCGAGTTCCGCTACCGCGACCCCATCCTGAAGCCGGAGGATCTGGTCATCATCATCAGCCAGTCCGGTGAGACCAGCGATACGCTGGCTGCCCTCAAGCTGGCTAAGAGCCGGAGCGTGCCGGTGCTTGCCATCGTGAACGTGGTGGGCAGCAGCATCGCCCGGGCGGCGGATTACGTCATGTACACCTACGCCGGGCCCGAGATCGCGGTGGCGTCCACCAAGGCCTATATGGTGCAGCTGTGCGTGCTGTACCTGTTTGCCCTGCGCTTGGCCTACGCGCGCGGGCAGCTGACCGAGGAAAAGACCAAATACTACACCGCCCAGCTGCTGCACGCATCCGAGGTCATCAAGCCCCGCCTTGCGGACTGCGAGCAGATCAAATACCTTGCCAGCCGCTATGTGAACACCCAGAGCTGCTTTTTCATCGGGCGTGGGTTCGACTACGCCCTTTCGCTGGAGGGCAGCCTGAAGCTGAAGGAGATCAGCTATGTGCACTCGGATGCCTACGCGGCAGGCGAGCTGAAGCACGGCACCATCAGCCTGATCACGGACGGCGTGCCGGTCATCGCGCTGGCGACCCAGAAAAACGTCTACGAAAAGACCATCTCCAACGCCAAGGAGACCCGCAGCCGCAGCGCACGGGTGCTGCTGTTCACCACAAAGGACGCGGAAGTGCCGGAGGGCGTTGCCACCGAGGTCATCCGCTTGGACGAGTACGACGACATCCTGATGCCGCTGCAGCTCATCGTGCCCTTGCAGCTGTTCGCCTACTACATGGCGGTGCTGCGCGGCTGCGACGTGGATAAGCCCCGCAACCTTGCCAAGAGCGTAACGGTGGAGTAACAGGGAAGAATAGAACACAAAACCGCCCGCTGCACGAAATGGTGTGCAGCGGGCGGCTTGTTATATGCGGGAAGAGCAGGGGCGCTTACCAGAACCAGTAGCGTTTCTTGAACGCGATGTAGACCACGGCGATCAGGATCACAACCACGCCGCCGGCGATGAAGAAGGACCAGTTGATATTGCCGAACCGCAGGTTCTGGTTGGTCAGCAGGTAGCGGCCGGCAGTGTCGGCGGTGATCACGCCGTCCTTGTAGCTGTTCAGGTACTGCCACTTGTTGCTGATGGTGTTGTACAGGTACAGGCGGGAGTAGGTGCTCACATCCAGCTCCAGCTGCACCGCGCAGGGAAGGGCACGGCCGTTGTCCAGCTCAAACTCCAGCCCCTCTTCACTCTCGGTAAAGGTGATGGCGGTGTCGATCTCGCTGGTGGTGCTCTTTACGTTTTTGCCGGAAACGTTCATGGTGTAGCCGTCGCCCACCACGCACAGGGTCTTGCCGGTGGTGCGCAGGGCGTTCAGGATCTCGCCGGTCACGATGGGCACCTCAGACTGGTTGAACACCACCTGATCCTCCGTGCTGTCCTGAATGGTCCGCACCACAGGGTCCAGCGGGATGGAGGTGTTGTCGTCCGGGGTATTGGTGCCGGCATTGCTGTTGTCGCTGCCGGAGGAAGCATCTGCCGAGCGGTTCACGATGACCGTGACCATGGCAGTGGCCTTGCCGTTGGAAATGGTAATGGAGGTAGAGCCGGTGCCCACCGCCGTGACCACGCCCGAGGGGCTGACCGTGGCAATGCTGCTGTTGCCGGACTTGAAGGTGAAGGACTGGGATGCACTGGCAGGGGTGGCTTTAGCCGTGATGGTGCGGGTTGCACCGGGCTTGAGCACGATGTAGTTGGTGCTGGGGGTGATCACCTGCCCGCTGTTGCTGGACGTAGTGCCGCTTGTGCCGGTGGAGTCTGTGGGCAGGGCAAGCACCGTAACGGTGGTGGTGGCCACCACCGAGCCGCAGGCAGCGGTAATGGTGGCAGTGCCGGGCGCTACGCCGGTCACGCGGCCAAAGCTGTTCACCGTGGCGATCTTCTCGTTAGAGGAGGTCAGGGTGACGGTGGCGTAGTTGGAAGCGGAACTGGGACGCACCTGCAGCGAAGCCGACACCGAGTTGCCCACATAGATGGTGTTGGAGGAGAGGGAAAGGTCCATCTCGGTCACGATCATGGAGGAGTCCATGGAGACCACGATGGTGTAGGCGCAGATCTGGTTGCCGGCGGCTGCGGTAATGGTGGCAGTGCCAACGCCCACAGCCTGCACCACGCCGCTGCTGCTTACGGTCAGCACGCTGCTGTCATCGGTCAAAAAGACCACAGAGTCGGTGCTGTAACTGGGCTTGACCACGGGGGACAGCTGCTGAGAAGCGCCCAGCAGCATATTGGCAGAGTAGCTGCCGGTGGAAATGCTCTCGGCAGGGACATCCTTGGACCAGGGCAGTGAAACGCCGTTCTGCGCTTCAACAGGCAGGCCGGCGGCGGCAGCGCTCAGGGCGGTGCCGCATACCAGCACACCCAGCATCAGCACACAGGCGGCCAGTTTCTTTGCGGTTCGAATCATGTTGTTTGTACCTCTTTGGGGTGGTGTAAAAGGGGGGCATCCTGCCGTGCTGTGCAGTCCGCTTTTAGCGGAACAGCACGCCCAGTGCCTCCATGGCATATTCAAAATAGGTGACCTGATCGTATTCCACGCGGGCGGTCACGCTCATACCGTTGGCAAGATCCACCTTGTCGCCGCTGCGGCTCACCACATAGGTGGCATCGGGCTTGATGGTCATCTTGTAGTAGGAGGTGCTGCTGCTGGAGGTCACATCACTGTCAATGGAGGTGACGGTGCCGGTCAGCGTGCCGTAGGAATACTCCGACAGGCCGGTGATGGCGATCTTGCAGGGGTCGCCTACGTGCAGCAGGGGACGGTCGTTCACCGACACCATAGCCACGATCTCCAGATCGTCGTTCTCGCTGGCAATAGTAGCCATTGCAGAGCCGGCGCTCAGCACCATGCCCTCCTTGTAGGGGGTGTCCATGTGGATCACGCCGGAGGTGGGCGCATAGATGAAGTAATCGTTGGCGCCGGTGTTCAAAGAATCCATCTGCGCCTGCAGGTTGTCCACATTGACCTGTGCGCTGTTGATGCTCTGGGAGATGGACTGCATAGTGGAGTAGTATAGGGACTCCAGCTCACTCTGGTTCTGCTCCATCAAAGCCTTGATCTGGGTGTCGGAGTAGCCGGCAGCCTGATAGGTAGAAGCGTCAAAGGTCTTTTGTGCTACCTGACTTTTGTAGGTCTGGTACTGGTAGTAGTAGGGCTGATCCTCAGCGCTGGTCTCGTCGAAGTAGTTGGTGTCGTCCTGAATGCACTTGAGCAGCTTGTTGTACTGATCCAGCTGCTTCTGGTAGATATCCAGCTGGCTCTGCAGGGTGTCCTTCTGCATATCCAGATCCGTGCTCTTCAGCCGGGCGATCAGGTCGCCCTCGTTCACATAGCTGCCCTCCGAGACATACAGCTCGGTAATGGAGCCGGAGTAGCTGGACATGATGTAGGTCTTGTTGGCGGCCTGCACCACACCGCTGTTCTGGCTGACATAGATGCGGTTGGTCTGGGTGCTCCAGATCACCAGAAAGATCATGAACAGCCCGGTCAGAATGACAAAGGCGTACCCGTAAGGGGGCAGCTTTTTGTCCATCATGATCCGGCGGTCCTGCAGATCCGAAAGGTTCTGAATGGTCGTTGTCATAATTATTTGGTCTCCATAAACACGTCGATCACGCCGTCGTCCTCGTCCTGATTGACGTAGATGGTGTAGCTGTTGCCGCTAAGCTTGATGTCGTTTTCAAAAGCCAGGACCTGCAGCTTGGCGGTGGCCAGCTGGTTGAAGGCCAGAGGGCCGGTAAAGTGGGCGTACAAGCAGTTCTTTACCCGCAGCACAGCGTCCATGTGGTAGCCGGGCTCCATCTGGGTGATCATCTGGGTGGCCTGCTGCATCATGTACATGACGGGCATATGGTCCGGGCCGGTGCCTTCCACGATAGCCTGCACCAGCGGGCCGATGGGCTGTGCGCCGTTGCTCTTCATAAAGTTCTGCATCTGGGTCAGGATGACCGGCAGGTTTGCCAGCTCCTCGGGCTGCACAACGCGGGAGAGAACATTGGTCAGCTTGAGGGTCTTGTTTTCAGCAACTTTGATCTCGTTCATAGTAAATTACCCCTAATCCTGTTATTTTTTCAATGTAAGCCGGAACAAAAAGGTGCCCGGAAGCGTCTGCCTCCGGGCACACCATAACGAGGCATTCTTCGGTTTCCCGCCGGGCGGGAAAAAAGCTTATGCTGCATCCGGGCAAGAGCTGCGGATGCGGTCAGTAGGTGATGGACTCGCCGTCGTCGTCCTCTTCCACCACAGCGGCAACTGCCTGCGGAGCAGGCTCGGCTTTGCGCTTGCGGAAGATGCCCTGCTGCATATTCCACAGCTCGGCATAGCGGCCATCCTTTGCCATCAGTTCCTCATGGTTGCCGCGCTCCACGATCTTGCCGTGATCCATCACAAGGATCAGGTCGCAGTCACGGATGGTGGAAAGGCGGTGCGCCACGATCAGCATGGAGCGGTCTGCCAGCTGCTCGTAGATCATGTTGAAGATCAGCGTCTCGGTGGCAAAGTCCAGATTACTGGTGGACTCGTCCAGAATGTAAAGGTTGGAGTCCTTCAGGAAGGCACGCGCCAGTGCGATGCGCTGCTTCTCACCGCCGGACAGGCCGTTGCCGGCTTCCTCCAGATAGGTGTTGTACTGCAGCGGCAGGTGGCGGATGAACTCGTGCGCGTCAGCCTTCTTGGCAGCTTCCTTCACCTCGTCCAGCGTAGCGTCCATGCGGGAGATGCGGATGTTGTCGTAGATGGTCTTGCTGAACAGCTCAACGTTCTGGGGCACATAGGCGATGGCGCGGCGCACCGAGTGGCTGCTGTACTCCGCCAGATTCACGCCGTTCACATCGATCTCGCCGTCCTCGGGGTCGTAGTACTTCAGCAGCAGCTTGGTAATGGTGGATTTGCCGCTGCCGCTGCTGCCCACCAGCGCCACCTTTTTGCCGCTTTCGGCCAGCGTCAGCGCCAGATTGACTGCCACGTTGCTCTTGGATTCCTCCGGCACAGTACTGGTGATGACCAACGTGTGCACGTCCATGGAGCCTGCCATAAAGTCCAGATTGGTGCGCAGAGCCTTGTAGGCTTCCACATAGCCAAAGGGCATCCCCTTATCGGTGATCAGCTGCAGAGTGCAGTGCTCGCTTTCTTTCTTCTTTTTACCAAACAGATTCCACATCGTCTTACACCTCCGGGATCAGGCCCAGCACGGGCAGGCCGAGCTTCTTCTGAACATCTTCATCGTCCACAACGGTATCGTGCAGCAGATGTGCCAGCACCAGAATGCCGCACACCAGAACAGCGCCCAGCAGACCGGCCATCACAACGTACTTCTTAGTCTGGGGGAACACCTTGTTGGGGTTGATGCTCACATCGCTCACCGTCTTGCAGGAGCCGGCTTCCACCTTTTCCACCAGCACATCAGGCACGATGTCCGCAATGGTCTGGACGATCTCGCCTGCACGCTCTGCATCGGTATCGGTGACAGTGATCTGCATGATCTGGGTGGAGTCCACGCTGGTCACTTCCACCATCTTATACAGCTTGCCGTAGGTCATATCCAGATCCAGCGTGTCGATCACCTCGTTCAGCACGGTGTTGCCCTTGATGATGACCGCATAGGTGCTGATCAGGTTCTTGGCAGAGTTGAAGTTATCACTGGTAAAGGTAGAGGAATTATCCTGCCGGGTGTTCACGATCATATTGATAGAAGCCTGATACTTGGGTGTAAGCGCAAACATACACACCAGCAGGCAGATGAGCGCTGCCGCAACAGCTGCTGCCACGATCTGCACAATATGCGCCCACAGCAGGCGCGCCAACTCCATCAGATCAATGGTCTCCTCGTCCTCCATGCTTCGGAGCGGCTGTCCCATAGTTGTTTTTTCGTCCATAATAGAGAAACTCACCTTTCTTGTTTTCCGCAGTGCAGGAAACGTACACCGGGTTCCTATAGATACACATTCGTTTTTTAATGATAACATATCCCGGCGTATTTTACAAGCAGAAAATGCCATTTTCTGCCGGCAAACAGATGAACAAAATTTGCCATTTCCCGTACAAAAAAGGGCATCCGCAGCACTTTGATGGCTGCGGATGCCCTTTTTATGGATTTTTAGCAAAAGCGTTTAACGGGATCCCTTGTCGTAGGGAATACCCTCGGCCTTGGGTGCCATGCTGTTCTTGGAAGTGAAGGCCAGAATGACCATGGATGCCACGAAGGGCATCATATTATAGATGTTGCTGGACCAGTGCAGCTGCGCAAGGAAGGTGGAGTCTGCAATGTTGGCAAGGCTCTTGAACACAGCAAAGAACATGGCTGCGCCAAAGATGTGGAAGGGCTTCCACTGGCCAAAGATCATAACTGCCAGTGCCAGAAAGCCTGCACCGGCCACGCCGACTTCAAAGTTCCAGGTCTGCACCGGGGGCACGATATAAGCCAGACCGCCGATCGCGCCCAGCGCACCGGAAAGGATGACACCGGCGTAGCGCATCTTGTAGACGTTGATGCCCACCGAGTCCGCAGCCTGCGGATGCTCGCCGCAGGCACGCAGACGCAGGCCGAAGCGGGTCTTGTACAGCACGATGTAGCTGACCACCAGCAAGATCAGCCCCAGCGGCACGAACACGCTGAGCTCCAGCCCGCCGATGCTGAACAGGAAGGGCTTGTTGGAGTAGTTCAGCTTGGCGCTGCCGCTCTCGCTGAAGTACTTGGAGATGACCACGGCAATGGCGGTAGCCAGCAGGTTCAGTGCCGTGCCGCCGATGGTCTGGTCTGCCTTCAGGTTGATGGAGGCAAAAGCCAGCAGCAGGCTGTAGATCACGCCCGCCAGCGCTGCCACCAGAATGGAGATCAGCACCACAAGGAAGGGCGAAAGGCTTGCAGGCAGCATGGTCAGGGTAAGCACACCGGCCACACCGCCGATGACCATGATGCCTTCCAGTGCGATGTTGATGATGCCGGAGTGCTCGCTGAACATACCGCCCAGAGCGACCAGCATCAGCACGATGCCATACAGCAGGGTATACTTGATGAGAAGCAGCATATCACTTGCCCTCCTTCTTGGTTTTGGTCTCAGCAGGGGCAGGCTCTGCATTCACGTTGGTCTTGTCCGCATTCCTGAACAGCAGGGCGTGGATCTTGCCCCGGAACAGCATGGAGAATGCGCACAGGTAGATGATGATGCCGCTGATCAGATCCGAGATCTCAGTGGGGTAAAATTTGGTGGACAGGAAGGAGCCGCCAACCGAGATATGGGAGATGAACAGCGCAGAGAACACGGTACCGATGGGGTTCGAGCTTGCCAGCAGTGCCACCGAGATACCGTTGAAGCCCATGCCCGGCAGGCTGGTGGAGTTCAGCGGGTTCCACTGGGACACGTTGGACAGATAGAACAGACCTGCGCCGAAGCCTGCCAGCGCACCGGCAATGGCCATGGAGAGGATGATGTTCTTCTTCTCGTTGATGCCGGCATAGCGGGCAGCGCTCTTGTTCAGGCCGACGGCCTTCAGCTCATAGCCGAAGGTGGTCTTGTTCAG
>OKUW01000799.1_pt1 | contig 10669 bp, 10 predicted proteins | sample 1606771 | NCBI WGS metagenome assembly OKUW01 (sample SAMEA3882553, study PRJEB24775) | human gut metagenome | biome: human-associated habitat; feature: intestine environment; material: feces | place: Netherlands | collected 2009/2010 | reverse complement strand
GCACGCCGGTATGGTGGGCAAGACCGCCATCGAGCGGCTGGCCCGCGTCCATGCCGAGGTGGACATCGCCAGCGAATTCCGCTACCGTGACCCCATCCTCGACCCCGAGGATCTCGTCATCATCATCAGCCAGTCGGGTGAGACCAGCGACACGCTGGCGGCTCTCCGCCTCGCCAAGAGCCGGGGCGTCCCGGTGCTGGCCATCGTCAATGTGGTGGGCAGCTCCATCGCCCGCGCGGCGGACTACGTCCTCTACACCTATGCAGGCCCGGAGATCGCTGTGGCGTCTACCAAGGCCTATATGGTGCAGCTGTGCACCCTCTACCTCTTCGCGTTCCGTCTGGCCTACGCCAAGGGCCGTCTGAGCGAGGCCGAGACCAAGCGCCTGACTGCCGAGCTGCTGCGGGCCGGGGAGGTCATCCAGCCCCGTCTGGCGGACTGCGAGCAGATCAAATACCTCGCCAGCCGCTTTGTCAACACCCAGAGCTGCTTCTTCATCGGACGCGGCTTCGACTACGCCCTCTCGCTGGAGGGCAGCCTGAAGCTCAAGGAGATCAGCTACGTCCACTCGGACGCCTACGCTGCCGGTGAGCTGAAGCACGGCACCATCAGCCTCATCACCGAGGGCGTGCCGGTCATCGCACTGGCGACCCAGAAGCAGGTGTACGAGAAGACCATCTCCAACGCCAAAGAGACCAAGAGCCGGGGCGCACGGGTCATCCTCTTCACCACCAAGGACGCCGTCGTTCCCGACGGCGTGGCCGACTATGTGGTACGTCTGGACGACTACGAAGAGCTGCTGATGCCCCTGCAGCTCATCGTGCCGCTGCAGCTGTTCGCCTACTATATGGCCGTCCTGCGCGGCTGTGACGTCGATAAGCCCCGCAATCTGGCAAAGAGCGTGACGGTGGAGTAAACCTCTCCGTCAGCGCTGACGCGCTGCCACCTCCCCTAGCGAGGGGAGGCCTTGGCATATCGTAAAGCCTCATCTCTTCGCCAGAGGCTCCCCTCGGTAGGGAAGCTGTCTGCGAAGCAGACTGAGAGGTTGAGTTTTTGAGCGTCGGTTTTAGCAGAAAAGCTGCTGACTCCGGCGCTTTTTGCATCAGGAGGATAAAATGAGAAGTGACAACGTGACCAAAGGCTCGGAGCGCGCGCCCAACCGCAGCCTGTTTTACGCTTTGGGCTACACCCCGGAAGAGCTGGACCGCCCCCTCATCGGCGTGGTGAGCGCCTACAGCGAGATCGTCCCCGGCCACATGAATCTGGATAAGGTCGCCGAGGCCGTCAAGGCCGGTGTCCAGATGGCAGGCGGCACCCCCATCCTCATCCCGGCCATCGGCGTCTGCGACGGCATCGCCATGGGCCATGTGGGCATGAAGTACAGCCTCGCCTCCCGCGAGCTGATCTGCGACAGCGTGGAGACCATGCTGATGGCCCATCAGCTGGACGGTCTGGTGCTGGTGCCCAACTGCGATAAGATCGTGCCCGGCATGGTAATGGCAGCGGTGCGCATGGATGTGCCCGCTGTGGTCTGCTCCGGCGGCCCTATGCTGGCCGGTACTTACGGCGGCGAGGAAGTGAGCCTTTCCAAAATGTTCGAGGCCGTGGGTGCCTATAAGGCCGGTATGATCACCGACGAGCAGCTGGAGGACTGCACCTGCAACTGCTGCCCCAGCTGCGGCAGCTGCTCCGGTATGTACACTGCCAACAGCATGAACTGCCTGTGCGAGGCCATCGGCATCGCCCTGCCCGGCAACGGCACCATCCCGGCTGTGTACTCCAAGCGCCTGCAGCTGGCAAAGCACGCCGGTATGGCTGTGATGGAGATGGTGCGCAAGGGCATCACCGCACGCCAGATCATCAACGAGCGCTCCATCCGCAACGCGCTGACCTGTGATATGGCGCTGGGCTGCTCCACCAACACGGTGCTGCACCTGCTGGCTATCGCCTACGAGGCCGGTGTGCCCATCGACCTGAAGCTGTTCAACGAGATCAGCGCCAAGACCCCCAACCTGTGCCATCTGGCACCGGCAGGCCCCACCCATATGCCGGATCTGTACGCAGCGGGCGGCATCCCGGCGGTGCAGGCAGAGCTGGCAAAGAAGGGCTTGCTGGACTTGGATGTGCCCACCGTCACCGGCAAGACCCTTGGCGAGAACATCAAGGGTGCCCATATCCTGAACGAAAAGGCCATTCGTCCCATCGAGAACCCCTACTCCCAGACCGGCGGTCTGCAGATCCTGTGGGGCAACATTGCCCCGGACGGCTGCGTTGTCAAGCGCAGCGCCGTCGCCCCGGAGATGCAGCAGGCCAGATCGTCCCGGGCGACGTGGTGGTCATCCGCTACGAGGGCCCCAAGGGCGGCCCCGGTATGCGCGAGATGCTCAACCCCACCTCTGCGCTGGCAGGCATGAAGCTGGATAAGACGGTTGCTCTTATCACGGACGGCCGCTTCTCCGGTGCATCCCGCGGCGCTGCCATCGGCCACGTCAGCCCGGAAGCAGCTTCCGGAGGCCCTATCGGCCTGATCGAGGAAGGGGATACCATTACCATCGACATCCCCAATGCTTCCATCACACTGGAGGTCAGCGATGCAGTGTTGGCTGAGCGAAAGGCAAAGTACGTTGCGCCCGAGCCCAACATCAAGACCGGCTGGCTGAGCCGCTATGCCCGCATGGTCACCAGTGCAAATCTGGGTGCGGTGCTGAAATAAGCTGAAGGAAACACAAACAACAAGGCCGCTGCACGGTATGGCACTGTGCAGCGGCCTTGTTTTGCTGTGCGCTCCCGGAAGCGCACAGCAAAAACGCCGTCTCCGGGCGGGAGACGGCGGGGAAGAAGCTTTATGCTGTTTTTACTTGGTGCCGTAGATACGGTCGCCGGCATCGCCCAGACCGGGAACGATGTAGCCGTTCTCGTTCAGGTGGTCGTCCTGTGCGCCGAGGTAGATGTCCACATCGGGGTGTGCCTCGTGCAGGGCCTTGATGCCTTCGGGAGCAGCGATGAGGCCGATGAACTTGATGCGCTTTGCGCCGTGCTTCTTGATCTGGGTGATGGCGTCGATGGCGCTGCCGCCGGTAGCCAGCATCGGGTCAAGCACCAGAACGTCGCGCTCGGCGATGTCCTGCGGCAGCTTGCAGAAGTACTCCACGGGCTGCAGGGTCTTTTCGTCGCGGTACAGACCGATGAAGCCAACCTTAGCAGCGGGCAGCAGGGTCAGCATACCGTCCAGCATACCCATGCCGGCACGCAGGATGGGCACCAGAGCCAGCTTGCGGCCTGCCAGCACCTTGGTCTTTGCCATGGTGATAGGAGTCTCGATCTCCACCTCTTCCAGCGGCAGATCGCGGGTAGCTTCGTAGCACAGCAGGGTCGCGATCTCGCCAACGAGGTCACGGAACTCCTTGGTGCCGGTCTGTTTGTTGCGCAGCAGGCTGATCTTGTGCTGCAGCAGCGGATGTTCAACGATCATCGGGGTCATAAAAACACGCTCCTTAATTTATATAGAACATTCTATCGGGTACTTGTCTGTAGCCTTGCCCGCCCGGTGGGCGCACAAAAGCTCGATTTCCACTTCAGGGAAAATCAGCGGTTTTCCAGTGCGGTCAGCTTGTCGATGCGGCGCTGATGACGTCCGCCCTCAAACTGGGTGTTCAGGAAAATGTCCACCAGCTGGCAGGCAAGTCCTGCGCCCACCACGCGGCCGCCCATGCACAGGGCGTTGGCGTCGTTGTGGCGGCGGGTATACTCACAGCTGAAGCTGTCGGAACAGCAGCAGGCGCGGATGCCCTTGATCTTGTTGGCTGCCATGCTGATGCCCACACCGGTGCCGCAGAACAGCAGTGCCTTTTCGCACTGGCCGCTCACCACTGCGTCACAGGCGGGCACAGCCATATCGGGGTAGTCCACGCTGTCGGTGCTGTGGGTGCCAAAGTCGATATACTCCAGACCAAGCTCCTCCAGATGTGCCTTGACAGCCTCTTTCAGTTCAAATCCGCCGTGATCGGCGGCAAGTGCGATGGGTTTTGCCATGGAAAAACGTCCTTTCCCTGTGAGTGGTCACAGCTCCGTTTTTATTGTTTGTTTGCTGCGGCTTCGGCAGCCAGACGCTCCGCCCGTTCCCGCTCCGCCTGACTCAGGCGGTGGTAGTCCGGCAGCAGCGCTTCCGGCAGCACAATCTGCCCGGCTGCTGCCATCTGCTTTGCCACAAGTGCCACGGCAGCGGCACGGCCGCCCCGCAGCGCCGGGGGTGTTTGCAGCACACCCGGCACATTGCTGTATTTATTATAGCACAGACCCGCGCCATCACCAACAAAAAACAGGGGCTTTTTGCAATTTTCTACAAAATCAGCCAGATCTGTCACCGCCCGGGCGTCATCGTCCAGCAGGCGGGTGTGGGTGGCAAGGTCGAAAGCCGCACTGTATACCTGTGCGCGGCGGGCATCCAGTGCGCAGAGCACCGTACCCTCGCCGGTGTGGGCAGCGGCCAGCGCTTCCAAGGTAGACACCGGGGCGCACAGGGTCTCGCGCGGGAAGGCCAGCCCCTTGACGGCAGCCAGCCCGATGCGCAGGCCGGTAAAGCTGCCAGGGCCTGCGTTGACGGCATACAAGTCGATGTCCGCGCAGGTCAGCCCGCACATCTTTAAACAGGTGTCGATCATGGGCATCAGCGTTTCGCTGTGGGTCATGCCGCCGTCCAGATACACCTCGTACAGCAGGCGGTCGTCCTGCAACAAAGCCACACCGGCGGTCTTGCCCGCCGTATCCACGGCCAGAATATTCATACCGTCACCCCCTCAATGGTGATCCTGCGGGTGGTATCGTCCAGACGTTCGATGTTCACCCGGATGGGGTTTTCCAGCGCCAGCAGGTCGGCAAAGTTTTCGCTCCACTCTGCCGCCACCACAGCGCCCTGATCCAGATAATCGTAGAAGCCTGCCGCACACAGATCGTTCTCGGTGGAGATGCGGTACAGGTCAAAGTGCGCCAGCGGGCGCGGACCCCGGTAGTAGTTCACGATGGCAAAGGTTGGGCTGGACACCGGGTCGGTGCAGCCCAGACCCTCGGCAAGACCCTCGGTAAAGGCGGTCTTGCCCGCGCCCAGACCGCCGGTAAAGGCGATCAGCGCCCCGGGAGCCAGCACGGCGGCCATCCGCTTGCCCAGCGCCACCGTCTCGGCGCGGGAATGGGTGATATATTCTGACATGAAGGTTACCTCATCGTTTCAAAAAAGGGATGGCAGACGCTCTGCCATCCCTAAGTATAATATAAAACGTACAAAAGTGCAATGGTCAGGCGGCGGCAGGGGTCTGCTGCTCTGCAGCACTGTTCGTTGCCGTGCCGGGCGCGGTGAGCCGAGCGGTGCCGTCGCCCTGAATGATGGGATAGGACGCCGCCGGGTGGGGACGCCGCCCGGTGTTCTGGTTGAGGTACCATACGATGTCGTTTTCGCCGTAGACCTCAAGGCCGTAATCAATGGCCTGCTGCAAAGTCTCACCCTCGATCAGGCGGTTCACGGTCGCCCACAGCATACTGCGGGAGTACACGCTGTACACGTTGTTCACAAAGCCCGCCACAGCTGCTGCCCCGCCGGAGAGCAGCCCGTCCGAAAGGGCGGTGTCCACATGGCCGCTGCGGCCGTAGAACTCGCAGGTCTCCGAGAGCACGATGGTGCCGTTCAGCTTGCCGCCCCGGTAGGCATTGCGGAAAAAGTCTCCGGTGACGGCGTAGCAGCCGTTCACCTTGATGACCCGGTGGCTGAGCAGATCCATGCCGTAGCGCAGGTCGTTCCAGAAATCCGATTTTTCCAGCAGCAGGAGGATGGGCGCGGTGGCCTGCTTTTTCCACAGCCAGCCGTACTCATAGGTATAGTACGCGCCGTGGGCACTGAGGATGGCAAGGTCGTAGTCTGCCATCCGCTTCAGGTCGGAGACGGTCACCATCATGTCCAGATGGGTGTCCAGCCCGAAACCGTTCCAGTAGTCCTTCATATAAGAATAGTAGGGGTAGCGGTTGCTGTTGACCCCGTTATCAAAGGCATAGTAGATGACCGCATTGCCCACGGTGCCGTTCTCGGCGGCGAGCAGGGCGGGCGCATCCTCCAGCTCTGGCCCGGGCAGGGCGGCGTCCGCCTCGCTCTCGGTGTCGGTGAGCAGAATGCCGCCCAGCGCGCCGCAGCGGTAAGCAAAGCTTACCATGCCGTTTTCCGCATCCACATAGATACTGTCCTTTTCCACAAGCCCCTGCGCCGCCAGCACGTCCAGCTGCGCCAGCGCAGCAGCCTGACGCTCTTCCTCCGACATTCCGGCGTAAGCGGCACTGTCGGTCAGGGCGGTGACGGCGGCATCCGTCTGCTGCATCTCCTGCACCTCGGAGACGGTCAGGGTCTGAGGGGTGCCGGTGGTGTCCTCTGGTGCGGCGGCTACTGCCGGGCACACTGCCGTGAAGGCCAGCGCAATGGCACACACTGCACTGAGCAGGCGGCGATAAAATGTATGCTCCATTTCTTCTTTTCCGTTCCTCTCCCCCGGCACGCTGCCGGGGCTGTTGTACGCAAGGCTGCGTCTACAGGTTCATTGTAGAATGCAGCCGGGGCTTTGTCAAGCTTCCCGGCAATGTTTTACCATTCCGTCACACCCGGCGCATTGCATTGGCGCAGGGATTTGTGTATAATAGCGATATGCTGGGTTTTTATCGCCTGTACGCAGGCACGCCCCGGCAGACTGTTCTGACGAAAGGCGGTGCTTTCCTTGGATAGCATTCGACAATATTTTAAGCGCACCGATAAGATGTATCTGCTGCTGTGCATTTTCAGCAGCGTGATGGCGGTGCTGGCGCTGTCCTCGTGGGCAGCCAAGCAGGGCAGCGGCTTTGCTACTGACGAGGTGACCGGAGCTATCATCGGCATTGGCGACTACCGCCGCGCAATGGTGCAGGCGGGCGCTGCCGCCATTGGCATCGTGATCGCGCTGCTGCTCTCCTGCGTGGACTACCGCAGCCTTGTAAAGGTGTGGCCGGTGCACGTTGTGCTGACGTGGGGTCTGGTGCTGCCCACGCTGGTCATCCGCAACGTATCCATCGGCCCGCTGACCATCGGCTACAATGCCGGCGACACCGATAACTACTCGTGGTACAAGCTGGGCGGCTTTACCTTTCAGCCCACAGAGCTGGCAAAGATCAGCTTTATCCTGACCTTTGCCATGCACCTGAACAATGTGCGCAGCCGCATCAACGAGCCAAAGGAGCTGGCAAAGCTGTTGCTGCACCTGCTGGTGCCCATTGCCATCATTCATGTGCAGGGCGATGACGGCACGGCCATCATCTACGGCATCATCGGCTGCTGCATGATGTTTGCGGCGGGGCTGAGCTGGAAGTATATCTTTGCGGCCTTTGCGGCGGCGGGCGCTGCCGTAGCGGTGGCCTTTGCCTTTTTCAGTGATAAGATCGGCAAGGGGTACCAGTGGTACCGCATTCTGGCGGTGCTGGACCCGGAAAACACCACCGGCTGGGCACCCAGCGAGACGGTGTGGAAGAACATCATCTACCAGCAGCAGCGCGGCGAGATCGCGCTGGGCTCCGGCGGCATCTTTGGCAACGGCTTATTCAGCGGCCGGTATTACAGCGTGCCCAACGCCCACAACGACTTCATCCTCAGCTGGATCGGCAACGTGGCGGGCTTTGTGGGCTGCTGTGTGGTGCTGGGCGTTCTGCTGGCGCTGGTGATCAAAACCTTTACCACCGGTGCCCGCAGCGAGGATCTGCTGGGCAGCTACATCTGCGCCGGTATCGGCGGTGCTCTGATGGCGCAGATCGCGGTGAACGTGGGCATGAACCTGCGGGTGCTGCCAGTCATCGGCGTCACCCTGCCTTTCTACTCTGCCGGCGGCAGTTCAGTGCTTATGCTGTATATCTGTGTTGGCTTAGTACTGTCTGTATACTCTCACAACACAAAAAGCCTGTTCGGATAACAGAATAAAGGGCTTATTCAGAGGGCGCTGCACCGTGCTGGGTGCAGCGCCCTCTTTTGCCGTTACACCCTTCCGCGAAAATACTAATGCCGGAGTGTCCGCAGACGCTCCGGCATTGCTCTTTATATTCTTACATCTCGCTGCTGCGCAGAAAACGCACCAGCAGGGGCAGCTCGTACAGCAGCATCAGCAGCCAGCCCACGGCGTAGCTGAAGGGCAGGGCTTCAATATCCATCTTCATCACCAGCACAAACAGCGCAGCGGCGGCGACGCGGCCGCCCATGTTCAGCATACTGCTGTTCAGGGTGACCTTCAAATCGCCCATGCCGCGGAAAAAGCCTTGTATTCCGTTGGTGGCGGCGGGCAGCATATAGAACAGGGCGCTGGTGCGCAAGAACCGCACGCCCAAGTCCACCACAGACGGGTCGGTGGCAAACAGCCGGATGATGGGCTGGGCAAACAGCAGGCAGACGGCGGTAAGCAGGATGCCGTAGGCAAACTCGATGCGCATACCGCAGTGGTAGCCCTGCCGTACCCGGTCGGTCTTGCCCGCGCCACGGTTCTGCGCCATCAGGGTGGTCATGGCGTGGCCGATGTTCTGCTGCGGGGTATAGGCGAAGTCGTCGATGCGGGAGGCGGCGGTAAAAGCTGCCATGGCGTTGACGCCCATGGTGTTCACGATGGCCTGCACCGCAATTTTGCCCAGCTGCACCGTGGCCTGCTGCATGGCGCTGGCCCAGCCGTAGCTTACGGTCTTGCGCAGCAGCTTGCCGTCATACACCAGCCACCGTCTGCCCAGCTGCAGGACCGGCACTTTGTAACGGATGTACACCACGCACAGCAGACAGCAGGCGGCTTCGCTGAGCACGGTGGAAAGGGCACAGCCCTCGCTGCCCCAGCCCAGTGTCTCCACAAAAAACAGGTCGCCGCCAATGTTCAGCACCGCGCTGATCATCAAAAAATACAGCGCGCTCTTGCTGTCGCCCAGCGCACGCATGGTGGCAGCAAGAAAATTATAAAAGAAGGTGAAGATCAGCCCCGCAAACACGATGCGCAGGTAGTTCACCGCAATGGGCAGAATAGCCGCAGGCACCTGCAGCAGCCGCAGCAGCGGGTCTGCCAGCAGCACGCACAAGGCAGAAAAGGTCAAAGAGAACACCGTGCCCGCAATGGCGGTGGTGGAGACCTGACGCTCCACCAGCTTGGTATCTCCCGCGCCAAAGGCGGTGCTGACCAGAATGCCCGCGCCCAGACACATTCCGTTGATGAACAGGATGGCAAGGGTCATCAGGGGGTTGGAGGTGCCCACGGCAGCCAGTGCGTCCTCGCCCACAAACTTGCCCACGATGATGCTGTCGGCGGCGTTGTAGGTAAGCTGGAACAGGTTGCCCAGCACCAGCGGAATGGTAAATTTGATCAGCAGCGGCGTAATAGCACCGCTGGTCATGTCCTTGGTCATGAAAGACGTCCTTCTTTCCTATTTATGGAAGCAGCCGCTTACACGATGCTGGCGCGTCCGCTGAAAATGGCCAGCGCAGCGCGGCTGTTGCAGTTGGCCAGCAGCTGGGCTGCGGCGTGCAGGGCAGCACCGGCGCTGACCGAAGCAGGGATGGCATCGGTGCGCAGCACCTGCTGGGCGGCACGCTGGGCGTCCCGGCTTGCCACGGCGGAAACATTATCCACTACATAGCTGTTGTAGTTTTCCGGCACGATGCCGTAGCCGATATCCGGGATGCCGTGCGGGCCGGTAAGCCCGCCGCCCAGCACCTGATTTTCGTACGGCTCTACCGCCACGATGCGCACATCGTTCGTCCATGCCTTGATGGTCTCGCCCACGCCGGTCACCGTGCCGGCGCTGCCCACCCCGATGGTAATGGCGTCCACAAGGCTCTGGTTCTGCCGGGCAATGCTTTGCACAATGGCAGGGCCGGTGACCCGGCGGTGGTACTCCGGGTTGTCATCGTTGGCCAGCCAGTTCATATAGTACCAGCCCTTTTCGGCGGCGGTGGTCTCTGCCAGCGCCCGGGCCCCCGCAAGGCCCCGCTGTGCGGGGGAATGCAGGATCTGTGCCCCCAGCCGGAGCAGGTATTCCTGCCGCAGGGCCGGGGCATCCTCTGGCATGGTCAGCACCACGGGGTGGCCCGCCGTCCGCCCGGCAAGGGCCAGCGCCATGGCAAAGGAGCCGGAGGCCGCTTCAATGATGGGCTGACCGGAGATCAGCTTCTTTTTTTCAATGGCAAGGGCCAGCATCCCTTCGGCAAGGCCGTCCCGGGCCGTGCCGGTGGGGCCTGCAAAGTCCAGATAGGCATACAGCCGTCCCTTCAGCCCGCAGGCGGCAGCATAGCCGCGCAGCTCCACGATGGGGCAGGCGCTGAGCGTCTGGTAAAAATTGGGGTAGATCGGCACGAAGACCCTCCTTTCATGGGATACAACAATATTATCCTAACGCAAAAGGACTGCGCGCGTCAAGATGCGTTTTAGCAAAAACGGCGAATTTTTGGCGGATTTTCTGGAAAAATCTCCGAAAGGCTCTTGACAGGATGCGGCACATCTGCTATACTTCATCCGTAAAGCAAATGAACTTTACATCACTTCTCGAAAGTACAGGCACAAAACCGGGGGATCAGAGGATGGCAAAAGATCTGGAAATGGGCTATCTGCTGGACTTTTACGGCGAGGTGCTCACCGAGAAACAGCGCGAA
>OKUW01000796.1_pt1 | contig 10674 bp, 3 predicted proteins | sample 1606771 | NCBI WGS metagenome assembly OKUW01 (sample SAMEA3882553, study PRJEB24775) | human gut metagenome | biome: human-associated habitat; feature: intestine environment; material: feces | place: Netherlands | collected 2009/2010 | reverse complement strand
GAATACAACGGCAACAGAATTAACTCTTTCGGCATCTTCTCCAAGTCCTGAATAGCCCTTGTTATCATCTCTGTTATATACATACCATTTGTATTTAGGAATATCTGCGATTTTATCTTCTGCATCTTTGATTTTTTCTTCGCCCTCTGCGAGCTTTTCTTCAGCTTCTTTTTTGCCTGATTCATATTCAGCTTTACCCTCATTAATTTTCTTTTGACCAGCTGTTTTTTGAGTTTCAAGCTCTGTCTTTCCTGTGGCGAGTTTTTCTTCTCCGTCAGATATTTTTTGCTCGGCATCTTTGAATTTTGCTTCGGCAGAAAGTTTTTGAATCTGAAGCTCAAGCTTGCCTTCACGAAGTTCACCTTCAGCACTGGTGATTTTATCCTTGGCTGCGTCTAAGGTAGCTTTGCCTTCGCTGCTCTTTATATCAAGCTCCTTTTGGGCGGAATCAAGCTTTTGTTTAGCTTCCGCAAGCTTTTTTTCACCGTCGTTGAGTTGTTTTTTGCCAGCCTCATATTGTGCTAAACCCTCATCATATTGCTTTTGATATTCAGCAATTTTTGTTTCAAGCTCTTTGATTTTCTGTTTTTCTAAGTCTGTCAGATATTCCTCTGGAATCTTTTTCAGAATATCGAGAGAAGCATTTGCAATAGTAAGAAGTGTATCAAGGTTATTAAGCTGTTCTTTTGCGTCATTCAGCTTTTCTTCGGCTTGAGGCTTGGTTTCATATGTAAATTTATTGTACTGCTCTTGATATTCAGAATTAGCATTATCAATTTTTTGTTGGGCGGCTTTGATTTCTTTGTTATACTTATCAAGTCCGTCCTGATATTCTTTTTTACCTTTTTCAAGCTCTGCTTCGCCGTCCTTGAGTTTTTTTTCTGCGGCGGCAATTTGTTTCTCGTAAGTTTTTTTAGAGGACTCAAGTTCCGCCTTGCCGTCTTTTAGTTTTTGTTCATTTTCTTTGATTTCTTTTTCTGCGGCGGCAATTTTTTCATCAAACTCTTTTTGTCCGTCATCTAATTTTTTCTTAGCATCTGCAAGCTGTTGCTCTGCCTCAGCTTTTTTATTGGCATATTCTTTCTTAGCATCGGCCAATTTCTTTTTAGCGTCTGCAAGAGTTCCTGAGTTAAAGCGGTCTGCGGCATCTTTTGAGAGATTTTCAAAGGTAGTGGTTTCGTCCTTAATCATATTTTTATAATCGTCTGAAATCGCTGAATATCCACTGGCAGACGCCTTTGTTTTAACATAAAGCTCAGTATATTTTTCATATGCGAAATCTTCAGCAGGAATCATTGCAAAAAATGAGACTGTTCCGTTTCCAACATTGGTATTGCCGTGCTGAAAGGTTATGTACATAGGAGATTCTACTTTACCAACAATCTTAAATTCGGTTTTTTTAAGATATGTGCTTGTCTTGGTATCTCCGACATTTGGCTGAATCTTTAGCGTATCACCAATATTAAGATTACCATAGCCGAGAGTTGAATTTTCTATGACACATTCGCCAGAATTTTGCGGAAGTCTGCCCTCAATAACATTAAGCTTATTGATTGGTGTACCGCTTTCGGCTTCTGGTACAGAATGTATTCTTACAACAGAATCATGATTTCCAAGAGTTGTAATGACATCTGCCATATATGACGGCATAACCTGCATTACATCTTCGGATTCTTCTATTGCGGAAATATCGTCATTATCAAAGCCGACCGTTGAAACGAGTCTAAAATCCATAAGATTATTTTCGATAAAATAATCATCAGCCGTTTTTATAAGGCTTGGTGCAGATGATTTTATTCCAGAGAAAAATCCGATACTCAAAGCAATAATTGCAAGTATTGAAATAAATCTCGATTTGGTCTGCCAGATTTCTCGGAATATATTTTTTCTGAGAGATTTCATTTTTATATATCACCTCCAATAAGTGCCATAGACTTACCATTCAATGTCTTCAACATTCATAGGCTCTTTATTAATGGTGTTGCTTACTACCTGACCGCTTCGCATACTTATGACTCGGTTTGCCATAGGTGTAATGGCTGAGTTATGAGTGATAAGTACAACGGTCATTCCGTCTTCTTGACACTTACTTTGGAGAAGCTTGAGAATATTTTTACCTGTATTAAAATCCAAAGCACCCGTTGGCTCGTCACAAAGTAAAAGCTTAGGCTTTTTTGCTAAGGCTCTTGCTATTGAAACTCTCTGCTGTTCACCGCCTGAGAGCTGTGCAGGAAAGTTATTGATTCGGTGTCCGAGTCCAACATCAATGAGAACATTTTCTGCGTCGAGAGAGTCTTTACAAATTTGAGTTGCAAGCTCAACATTTTCCTTTGCGGTAAGATTTGGAATTAGATTATAAAATTGAAAAACAAAGCCTATATCATATCTTCTATAAGCCGCCAATTCCTTACCTCTTAAACGGCTTATTTCACGACCGCCAACAAATATTCTTCCTTTTGAGCAGTTATCTATTCCACCAAGAATATTTAATATAGTTGTCTTGCCCGCACCGCTCTGACCTACAACAACGGCGAACTCACCCTCATTTATAGCAAACGAAACATCATTGACAGCATTTATCTCGATTTCACCCATTTTATAGGTTTTGAATACATTTTGAAATTCAACAAAAGCAGGCATAAATTTTCACTCCCTTATTTAGAAATTCTTACATATATAATGTAAGAGAATTGTCGATATCGAAAAGCAGGTATTTATACTGCTTCGATAATACAATATAATTCTACCTTTTAATGTGCATAATGTCAATAAACAAGGCTTATTAAATACAATTATTGGAAAATAATTTGAGCGGAATATTGAAAAGTGCTCATAATGTATCATACTTTTATAGTTGATGATTTTGTCTATTTTTTATAATAGATATATAAATGAAACTTAAAAAATTGAATATGGATTTTGATTTTGTTTATAATTTTTTAAAATTTCTTGAAAGAAAAAATAATTTGCAAGAGTTGTTCATCATTTATTCATATTTCTTGAGCATATTAACTAAAATAAAAAAGTGACATTTAGTAAACCATACGAAATACTGGAATTTAGTTTTATAATTACAATAGAGAATTAAAAAGAAGGGAAAAAAGGTTATCTTTGTAAATGAAGATTAAGGAAGGATTGTTCCTTAATTACCGTTTAATCAACTATTTGAAAGGCATTAACGGAGGTGAATTTACGCCAAGCTGACGAAGCATCAAAGGTAGTTTTAAGGATAAGCTTTATAATCGTGGAGGCTTTATATTATCTTATCTAAGGAATTATTTTTTTAGCTGAAAACAAACTGCTTGACTAAATATTAAAGGAAAGAGGGAAAAAATTTGTTTAAAACAAAAACAAAACTTAGTACAAGGATAATGAGTATATTTATGTCACTTCTTATGGCGGCGTCTATGCTCACTGTTCTTATGTCAGTTCAGCCAACAGAAGAAGTTTCTGCGGCTAATGATTATGGATTATCAGACAAGGCAGAAGAGGGTGTTATTCTTCACGCTTGGAACTGGTCATTTACGGCTATTAAGAATAATATGAAGGATATTGCTGAAGCTGGATATACTTCTGTTCAGACATCACCTGTTCAGCGTCCTAAGGATTATTCACAAGGCAGTGACCAAACAGGTTGGTGGAAGGTTTATCAGCCAACTACAATCTGTTTTGCTCCTGAAGGACACCCATGGTTCGGCACAAAAGCTGAATTTAAAGCAATGTGCGACGAAGCTGAAAAGTATGGAATTAAGGTTATCGTTGACGTTGTTGCTAACCATATGGCAAATAATACTGGTCATATTGGTAACAGCAGAGCTGATATTTCTGACCAGAATGACCCAACATTCCGTGATGATGACAGTTGCTGGCATTTGAATGGCTCAACTGGTATTGATTATAATAATCAGCATCGTAACGGAGATACATCAAGCCTTACACATGGTTTCGGTGGTTGGCCTGACCTTAACACAGGCAGCAAGAAGGTTCAGAATGCTGTTATCGACCTTTTGAAAGAATGTATTGACCTTGGTGCAGATGGTTTCCGTTTTGACGCAGCAAAGCACATTGAGCTTCCAACAGATCCAGGCGGAGCTTCTGATTTCTGGCCAACAGTAATAAATGGTGCAAATGATTATGCAGCATCTAAGGGCGTAGATATCTTCTGCTATGGCGAAATTCTTGATGATTCTGCAACAAATATTACTAATTACACAAAGTATATAGCAGTTACAGATAACAGAGCTGGAAACTCAACTCGTTATGGTGTTAAGGAAAATAATATAGGTAAGGCAGCAAATTCTTCCCTTACATATAATGGAGTTCCTGCAAATAAGATAGTTCTTTGGTCTGAATCTCACGATACATATGCAAATGATGGTTTCTCAGGTGAGTCTACAAAGTTCTCTCAAGATGAAATTAACAGAGCATGGGCTATTGTAGCTGCTCGTAACTTCTGTGCATTGTATTATGTCCGTCCAAGCGATACTCGTGCTCAGATGGGTGCAGCAAGTGGCAACACAAGCTGGAAAAACCCAGAAGTTGCTGAAGTTAATAAGTTCCACAATGCATTCGTAGGACAATCTGAGTATATGTCCAGCAGCGGTAATAATGTTCTTGTTGAGCGTGGAACAGAGGGCGTTGTTATTGTTAATATCAACGGCAGCTCTCAGCAAATCAATGCTAAAGTCAACAAGATGAAAGATGGCACATATACTGACCATGTTTCTGGCAACACATTCACAGTTTCTGGTGGTCAGATTAGCGGTCAGATTGGCAATAAGGGTATCGCAGTTGTTTATAATCCTATAAGAAGCAGCGTTTCTGCATCACCTGCAACAGGCACAACATTCACAACAGATACACTTTCTGTTACATTGAATGCTAAAAATGTTACAAATGCTAAGTACACAACATCTGAAGGAAAGTCTGGTTCTTACACAGACGGCCAAAAGATTACAGTAGGTGCTTCTACTGTTGCTGGTGGCACTGTTAAGCTTAGCCTTTCTGGTACAAAAGCAGATGGTACTACTGTAACAGCAAAATATACTTACACAAAGAAAGATGCAACTGCTGTCACAACAATTTATTTCGATAACTCAAGCTACAACTGGAGCAGTGTTTACGCTTATATCTATACAGGTGATGGTTCTACTGCTAAATCCGTAGCTGCATGGCCAGGTGCTGCTATGACAAAGGATAGTGCAACAGGCTACTACAAGCTCGAAGTTCCAAAGGGCTTTGAAAACGGCAAAGTAATCTTTACAGAAAGTGCAAATGCAACAACTAATAGATATCCTGCTGATATGCAGCCAGGTCTTGATATTGGTGGTTCATCAAAAATCTTTAAGGCTGGCAACACTTGGGAAAATTATACAGTAACTCCTCCTGCAACAGACCCAGTTGTAACAGCTGACAAAGCTTCTGGTTCTTCTTTCACAACAGAAACTTATGATGTTACACTCGGACTTTCAAATGCAGTTTCTGGTACATACTCTGTTGATAACGGTCCTACAAAGACTTTCACAAGCTCAACAAAGGTTACAATAGGCGAAGGTAAAATCGGTGACTCTGATGTAACAATCAAGGCTACTGCAACAGATTCTAAGGGTAAAACGAAGAATTATACATTTACCTATAAGAAGGTATATGTTAAGAAGACATCTTCAACTAAATCATACAAAGCTAAGGCAGCTGCAAGAGCAGTAGCTGCAACAGCAGCAACAACAGGCACACTTTCAAATAGCTCTCTTGCAAAATATTATTCAACTAATGGCAAGGGCGTTGGTAAAGAAGCTAAAATCACTATTGATGGTGATTTCAGTGATTGGTCTGAAGATATGCTTATCGCACAGGGTGCAGCATGGGATGTTGCTAATCACTATAAGGGCGGTCATGAGAACTGCGTTCTCGATACATACGCTCTTTATGCAGCATGGGATAATGATAACCTCTATGTTGCATGGCAGATGGTAAACACAACAGACACATGGGCAAGAGAGGGAGATGGTCCTCTTAGTGATGGTGGTCGTGTTCTTGATGTTCCATTGATTCTTGCTCTCAGCATCGACCCTAACAGCACACCAATGTCTAATAAAAACACAACTGGTGGTCCTATCTGGGGCCAGAAGATGGGTCTTAAATTTGATAGCAAAACAAGCCATGTTGACAGATTGCTCTATATGAGCGGTAAGCCAGGTCTTGGCAAGCCTTCTATATTTAAGGCTGTTGACGCTAATGGTAACACAGACTATGAAGATGGCTGTGTTGGATTTAAAGATGGTGGCATTGAATATAAGATGGCAGAAGGCAATATTTGCAGCTCTATTATGGGACTTAACAGTTCAGTTGACCCAAGTGATGTTTGCGACAATGGTGCAGACTGGGTAGACTATAAAACATTCTCAGGCTCAAGTGGTACTCATAATACAAAATATGACTCATTCTATGAGATAAAGATTCCATTTTCTACACTTGGCATTACAAAGGATTATATTACTAATAATGGTATTGGTGCAATGCTCGTAGCAACTCGTGGTGAGTCTGCTCTCGATTGCGTTCCTTTCGATGTATCTATGCTCGATAATGCAACAGGTGACTATTCAGCTGACCCAAGTACATCTGCTGAGAAGGACGATATTGATGTTATCACAGCTCCTCTTGCAAATGTTGGTAAGAGTTCAATCACACCACCACCACCTCCACAAGGCCTCCCACTTCAGGTGAACTTCGGTGCTGACCGTTCAGCTCCTCAGGAGGCTGGCACAGCTCTTACACTTAAGGGCATCGGCTACGGTGGTTCAGAAACAGGCTATAAGTATGAGTTTATCGTTGATGGTAAAACAGTACAGGCAAGCTCCTCTAAGGATAGCTACACTTGGAATCTCACAAGTGGTAAGCACACAATTAAGTGTATTATTACTGATTCAAAGGGTGCAACAGCTACTACAACTAAGACTTATACAGCAGAGGGTGGTACAAACCCAGAACTTCCTCTTGCAAATAATTCAACAATCAGTGCAACTTCTATCACAAAGGGACAGACAGTTACAATGACAGCAAAGGCAACAGGTGGTAAAGCTCCTTATAAGTATAGATATTTCTGCAAGCCAGAGGGTGCCTCAGGCTGGACAGCTCTCACAAGCACAACAACAGCAACAAGCTTCACCCATAAGCCAGCTCGTGCAATCACTTACCAGTATGCAGTTAAGGTTGCAGACTCAAAGGGTAAGACAAGCACAAAGTATTTCACAGTTAAGGTAAGTGCAACTGCAACTCTTAAAAATGCTTCAACAATCAGTGCAACAAGCATCAAAAAGGGTTCTTCAATCAAGCTTACAGCAAAGGCAACAGGTGGCACAGCTCCTTATAAGTATAGATATTTCTGCAAGCCAGAGGGTGCTTCAGGTTGGACAGCTCTCACAAAAACAACAACAGCTACAAGCTTCACACATAAGCCAGCTCGTGCAATCAGCTATCAGTATGCTGTTAAGATTGCAGACTCAACAGGCAAGACTGTTACAAAGTACTTTACAGTTAATGTTAAATAATTTAATTGTATAAATAATTAAGGTTTTATAATTACACCTCCTATTGGAGATATTCTATAGGAGGTGTTTTTATGCCTTGATAAAATTATAAAAATACATTTATATATTAAAATTAAAAATAAAACATTATTACTTTAAAATAAAATAACATTATATTAAATGAAATTATTAGTGAAAATGTCTAATGATACTGTCAAAAATGCCCATATTATGCTTTAATTGTAGAATTACTTTTATTTCTTATGTAGAACAAAAAAAGGAAAAATTTAAGTTATAATAAAAGTGCTTGGTTGTACGAAATTATAGATTGTGCTGTGATGATTTCGTACTGTTTAACAAAACAAAAATTTGAAAGGAAGGTTTTGCAATGCAAACAAAAAAAAGTACTGCTGGAGTCTTAAAGCGTTGTCTTTCAGGATTTCTTGCAGTAGCTGCAGTTGCTTCAAGCGGAATATTTCTTAATCCGTTAAAAGCAGAGGCGGCAAGTCCAAATGTTCTTTCTAACTCAGAAAGAGGCGTTATTTACGCAAATTCCCGTACCGATTTCCGTGATGAATCTATTTACTTTATGATGGTTACAAGATTCTATAACGGCGATGAGTCAAACGATGTACAGTGCTGGGACGGTACACAGTATAACCTGAATGACCCGGCTTGGCGTGGTGACTTTAAGGGTGTTATCGAGAAACTCGACTACATCAAGGCACTCGGTTTTACTGCAATCTGGATTACACCTGTTGTAGAGAATTGTAGCGGATACGATTACCACGGCTATCACGCTTTTGATATGAGCAAGGTTGACCCGAGATATGAATCAAATGACTGTACATATCAGGATCTTATCGACGCTTGTCACGCAAAGGGTATGAAGATTATTCAGGACGTTGTTTTTAACCACACAGGAAACTTCGGTGAGAAAAATCTTATACCTATGTTTACTAAGGAGGGCGATTTAAGTTCACCTGACTGTCTTAAACGTATTCCTAATTCTGGTTTGCCTGAAAACTATGAAAGCCTTCTTCCGGGATACCAGTATCAGGCACGTCTTGCACTTATGAAGAATACTGACGGTGAAAACCACGATGTAAACAATCTCTATCATCATTACGGCAACTTTAACTGGGACGATTACACCTGTCAGATTGCACAGATAGCAGGCGACTGTGTTGACCTAAACACAGAAAACCCGCTGGTTTATAACTATCTTGTAGACACATATTCAAATTATATTGATATGGGTGTCGATGCTTTCCGTGTAGATACTGCAAGACACATAAGCCGTCTTACATTCAACAAGGTGTTCAATGACGCATTTAAGGCGGCAGGCAAGAGAAACGGCAAAGACTTCTTTATGTTTGGTGAAGTCTGCACAAGAGATAACGGCAACGTCTGGTACAGACAGTCACCGTCAATGTCAACTCCGTATTATACATGGAAAGACACAAAAGACTATGCGTGGAGTGATACTGACTGGGAAGTAAACTACGAATCCGCAATACAGAATACATTGGATAATGCAGACAATATTTCTGAACAGCCAGTCAGCCGGAACGCTTTGCTGGACGGAAACAACTATCACACACCTGATTACAGCCAGTTCTCAGGACTGAGTGTTATCGACTTCCCGATGCACTGGTCATTCAAGACAGCAGAAAGTGCTTTCCAGGTTGCAAAGAATGGCGATACGACCTACAATGACGCAACATGGAATGTTACCTATGTTGACTCACACGACTATGCTCCGGACGGTGCTCCTGAAAACAAGAGATTTGACCAGGATCAGAGTACATGGGCAGAAAATCTTTCACTTATGTTTACATTCCGTGGTATTCCGTGTATCTACTATGGTTCTGAAATTGAGTTCAAAAAAGGTGCTCCTATTGATGTAGGTCCTAATGCACCTCTTGAAAATACAGGTCGTGCATATTACGGCGACAACATCGAAGGCACAATAACAGCAACTGACTTTGGTGTATATGGTAATGTCAGCGGTGCAGTTGCAGATACACTTATGCACCCGCTTTCACAGCATATTCAAAGACTTAACAGAATCCGTCAGGCTATTCCTGCTCTCCGTAAAGGTCAGTATTCAACAGAAGGCTGCTCAGGCAAGCTTTCATTCAAAAGACGCTATACAGATGATAAGACAGACAGCTTTGTATGTGTAACAATTTCAGACGACTCAACATTCGCAGGTATTCCTAACGGCAAATATGTTGACGCAATTACAGGCGACGTTCAGAATGTAACCAACGGCACACTTACTGCAAGCGTTTCAGGTAAGGGCAATATGAAGGTTTATGTTCTTGACACAGCTAAGACTCCTGCACCTGGCAGAGTTATTACAAACGGCGATTACCTTACAGACGGTGGCGCAGCAGAACCTATCGGACCTGAGCCTATTGAAGAAGTTCCTGTAACAGGTATTTCTGTAAGCAAGTCTTCAGTTTCTATCCTTGAGGGCGAGTCTGAAGCTGTTAAAGCAACAGTTACACCTGATAACGCAACAAACAAGATAGTTACTTGGACATCAAGCAACACAGCAGTTGCAACAGTCAGTGGCGGTGTAGTCAAGGGCGTTGCAGAGGGTACTGCTGTTATTACAGCAACAACCTTTAACGGCAAGACAGCAACAGCAACAGTAACAGTTACTGGCAGGAAAATAACATATCTTGATGGCGACGGCATATACTTCGAGAAACCGTCAGGCTGGGGTTCTAATATCAATGCCTATTTCTTCAGCAATAATCAACCAGTTGGTGCTGCTTGGCCTGGTACTGCTATGAAAGACCTCGGCGATGGAATCTATGGCTTGGAATATGATACAACAGATTCTAATTTGATGGTTATATTCAATGATGGCTCCCGTCAAACTGGTAACCTTAACTATGTTAAAAATGGTTATTACAATTTAAGTGGTTATGTTAAAACTATTGAAAAATCGAAAATTCTGTTGTATAATAAATGGGAATTTTGCACACACTAGCTCTGTAGATCAAATAAAAGGAGATATGTGTGATGAAAAAATTAAAAGTTCTGATGATGAGCGGAATGCTTGCAGCAGGGATCTGTCTGTTTGCGGCCTGTGGTACAGCAAATGATGACGGAACGAACAATGGTGTAAACG
>OKUW01000784.1_pt1 | contig 10789 bp, 9 predicted proteins | sample 1606771 | NCBI WGS metagenome assembly OKUW01 (sample SAMEA3882553, study PRJEB24775) | human gut metagenome | biome: human-associated habitat; feature: intestine environment; material: feces | place: Netherlands | collected 2009/2010 | reverse complement strand
CAACTCCGAGGCAACAGCATCTTGTCTGGTAGGATAAGAAAAAGTCTACCCTTCCTTTACCACAGCCATAATCTAAGAGCATATTGTTCTTCCTTATAAGTCCTGTATTTGCTAATCGTTGCAGTACAGAATATGGAGTTGGTTCGTATGGATAGCGGTATTGATCGGATTGAGAGTCGTCTCTGCCCATGGTTTTGATGTGCAATAGTTTGTCCCATTTGTTGTCTTGTGTATCGTTCATAAATTGATATTCCTGCCTTCCTGTTTCAATTATTGCAACAATCTAAAAGACTCAGAAGTCCATGGTCCCTGAGCCTTTTAGAAAATACATTTTTAAATCCAATTGCAGTCTCCACCCGTGATAGCAAGGCTTAGTAAAGCATCCATCTTTTCGACTTCTTCTTCACCCTCGATTTTCTGAAGTAACTGCGCAGTATCTAAAATATCTTCCATACTTTCATCTGGTCCAATCTCATAGTCAATCTCTGCCTCACAGTCTGGACATGGAATCTTCTCCATCGTCTGTAATGAGAGGAATCTATTCCCGCATTTTTTACATTCATAATATCCGCATTTTTTTGTTCCATCTGGTACATAATACATTGTTCCTATCTCCTTTTTTGCTTTATTATCACATATTATACATCTAATCTGGTCTGTTGTCTTAGTTTTTTTGTGAGATCACAAGCCCAATAAGGATTAATACAGTTCCAATGATAGAAATCACTGTTATTTTTTCATGTAAAATCAACACTGAAAGTATTACTGTTATAACAGGGGATACGTAAATATAGATACTTGTCTTGATTGCGCCAATCCATTTTGTCGCAAGATTCCATAACAAAAATTATAATACGTTCTTTCTCACTATTTCCACCGAATTTCTTGAAAAATAGAATATTCATGCTAAAATAAATAATTGAATTAAGAAATCATTATAAATGAAACAATCGTCAAAGAAGGTAGTATTATGAAATCAAAACTTAAAAATTTTTCCTTACTTACAATCAGCACACTCATTATGGCTGTCGGAATTTACTTCTTTAAATTTGCAAACAATTTCACATTTGGTGGTATCACAGGTATTGCCGTTTTAGTTACAAAATTCCTTCCTATTTCTTCCAGTGATTTTTCTTTTGTTGTGAATATTTTATTGCTGATCATTGGATGGATCGTCTTAGGTAAAAGCTTTGCTGAAAAAACAGCTTACAGCACGATTCTTTTATCTGTAAGTTTATCTCTTTTAGAGCGAATTTATCCTATGAGTCATCCACTAACCAATGAGCCATTATTAGAGTTGATATTTGCAATCTTATTGCCAGCGCTTGGTTCAGCAATCTTATTTAATATTGGAGCTTCTAGTGGTGGTACAGACGTTATCGCCATGATTCTTAAAAAATATACGAATGTAGATATCGGAAAGGGCTTAATGATCTCTGATCTTATCTTTACTCTCGCAGGATTCCTAGTGTTTAACGTCAAAACAGGACTTTATTCTTTGCTTGGTCTGATTATGCGTTCTGCGTTGATCGATAACTTTATTGAAAGTTTTAACCGTTCTAAATATTTTCATGTTGTAACTTCCAATGCAACATGTATTTGTGATTTTATCCAAAATGATCTACAGCGCGGAGCAACCATTGTGAATGCGACCGGAGCCTTTACAGGGGATGATAAATATATTATCCTGACGGTTCTTAGTCCTTCACAAGCAGTGAAACTTCGAAACTTTATCAAAGAACATGATCCAAAAGCTTTTCTTTTAATTTCTAATACAAGTGAGATTATCGGAAAAGGCTTCCATTCTGTCTAGGATGGACAGCCTTTTCTCTGCTTTCTTCTGGTACAAAATACATTGTTCCTATCTCCTCGTATAATATCTTTTATTGGATTTATTTTACAAAATATTTTTCTTAAATTATCACATACTAAGAAACGAGGAGGTTTCAATGCATGAATAATAAGAAGAAACGAGAACTTACAAACGAAGAAATTGATGAAAATATCTTCGAAATGTGCAATATTTGTTCTACCACGGATTGTACTGGATTGATCCAGGTTGTTCCAAGAACAGAAGCCGAGCTTGAATCTTACGAAGAATTGTACCACTTCCGACCACCGTTTTTACCTCGTGATGATGATTAAGTCGTCATCCATTTTCTCCCGTAATAAGATCTTATGGCCTGTTATGACTATAAGGTCTTGTTTTATTTTTCCGAAAGTAATTTTTCAATTTCCATTTTCTCTTCTAATTAGTCTGACAAAAAATATCATCTCTTATTGATTCTAACATAATTGTTTGTGGTGTAGCATCATAATTTTCATCCATCCAAGCTACAGACTCATCGTCCAAATAATCCATGAAATCAATATATGTATTCTCATCATCCATTTCGAAAATTCCTTCTTTCTCAAAGCTCAAAACTCTCTGAATCAGCTTATTATCAGGATACATCTTTTTAAGAAATTCAATTTGCTCTTTTTTTAGTTTAAATTTTATCATACTTAAAATCCTCCATTTCAATCCATACACCAAAATATTCTCTTTAATAATATCAGTCATTTTTATTGGATTTATTTGGATATTTTAATTTTCATCACTTTACTATAAGCTCCAAAAGTTTTCTTTCCAGAAGCAGTCTTTTTATATGCTCTTACTTTTATATAATATGTTTTCTTTTTCTTTAACTTTTTAATTGTGCAATTTGTTTTTATTGTCATAACTGTAGATGCCTTTTTAAAGTTTTTATTGTTTGCATACACAATCTGATAACCATTTACATTTTTTATTTTATTTATCTGAACTATCACTTTTTTGCTTTTTTTATTTTTCAGCTTTTTAATAGATGCCTTTGCTATCTTCTTCTGCGTTGTCTTATTAGTTTTAGATGTTTTAGTTTTTTGTGTTGTTTTAAGACTGTTTGTATCATTTATTTTTGCCCTTACTGTGACATGCTTTGTTATCGCTGCTTCAGGGTAGCCATTATAATACATGATAATATCTGCTGTTCCTGGATTTTTTGCAATCAGTCTTTCTCCATTCACTTCACAAACTGAAGGATTGGATGATTGAATGATCAATCCAGAATCTTTTATACAGCTTCTATTCCATATAACAGAAATGTCAGCAGTTTCTCCAACATTCAAATTATTAGATGAAAGCTCAATCTCCACATTATAATATTCTTTATCTTTTTTAACTAAAACACTTCTTGTATTATCTTTATCCGTATAAGTACTTGATGAAACAGACGTGTCTACATCTGTTCCGAAACACTGTACCCAATAATAAGTTCCCTGAATATAAACACAACCAATACCAATACTTTTATAAGTTGAGCCAAGGATATTTGCCCGATGTCCAGAAGAATTCATCCAAGCATTCATAACTTGTTCTGGTGAAGTCTGACCGGTTGCAATATTTTCACCCATCATTCTGCTATTCGCACTAAAACATTCTTCACCATCCGGTCTTGTATGTGACCAATAAATAACATTTTCAAATCCTCTCAGCATTGCTGTTTCAAGTAGACTTTGATCCATGACAAGATCAGATAGGCCTTCTTTTCTTCTTTCTTTATTTACAAGTTCTAATACTTTAAAAGTATTTTTATACATTTCTTTTGCTGCCACATTTACATAAAATCCAATTGTAAAAGATCCATCTTCTAAACGTATCAGATTTTTATTTTGTGTAATTACTTTTGTATCTTTTTCAAATGGGCGAGTAATCTTTGTTATACTTGTTGGTAATGTAACAGATTCTAAGGAAGTACACCACCAAAATGCTGCATCTTCGATGGTCGTAATTCCTTCAGGAATTGTAACATTCTTTAACCCTCGATCATAATAACAACAGCAATACGGAATTGATGTTGCTCCCTTTCCGAAAATCAGTGTCTCCAAACTTTCGTTATATTCAAAAGCTCCGTCTCCTAATTCTGTTACTGTATCAGGAACTACAATTTTTGTTAAATTTGAATACGCAAATGCATCTTCTGCAATTTTGGTTACATTAGATGGAATCGTATATTCTCCTTTCCTCTTTGCCGGATATAAAAATAACGTCTTTCCACCATCGGCATAAAGGATACCATCTTTTGATTGATATAAATTACTTCCAGAAATTTCAATATTCTCTAAATCCCAAAGTGCTAAAAGACTATAATTTGTCAGATTTTTAATACTTGCAGGAAGTACTAATGTTTTAATACTAATTCCGTATAACGCATCCATTTCTATTGTTTCTACGGAATTTCCAAGAGTTAGATCAGTTAAACTGTCATCATTTGTAAATGCATATTCGCCAATTGATTTTACGGAATTTCCGATAACTACTTTTGTTAATGAATAGCAATCTGAAAATGCTCTTGCACCTACTTTAGTTACTCCATCTTTAATATAAACTTCTTTGATTTTACCTTTATCATTCTCCCATGGACAAGGATGAGATTCTGATTCTATGATTTGCCCGGTGTTGCCATCTTTAACTATTACAAAATCATCCATTGTTCCATTTCCAGAAATCGTTAAAATACCATCTTTTAATTCCCATGTAACATTATCGCCACACGTTCCATTAGCTTCTGTACTATAAGTAGCAATGTCAGAATTTGAAGATTCTCCTGAAATTGATAACCTCTTACCTTTTCTATATTTTATAGATCGATTTTGCAAATGAGTTGTAGATTTTATTGTTTCAGATTTTGCAATCTTCGAAGATTTATTATTTTCTGCTGCATTTGTATTTACAAATATTAAGGATGTTAATAATGTAGTACATACTGATATTGCAAATAATTTTTTTAGGTTCTTTTTGAATTTTTTCATAATCTTATCCTTTCTGGAATACTTCTTACCTCAAACACATCAAATTGTTCTCTATAATCTGCAACAATTTTTCTATCTGCATCTGTTTCTTATTAAAAGGCATTTCAGCGCCATTAGTGCCATTGACATTAATCATGACGTTATTGGTATCAACTTGACCTCAATAAATATTGATACGTAAATCAACTTCGCCGCCAATAAACTCCGGCTCCTGCAGTCCAGCAGCTTTTACTTTATCTATAATTCTCGGAATGCCGCTTCCCCAATGCTAAATCATATTCATGTAAGCAAACGCGTGAGCAAGAGCTTCATTTCTAAGTTTAAAGTTTATCATACTTATCTCTTCTTCCCTTAGCCTTCTCAACAGGATATTTCCGCTCATTGATCTTAATCTTCTCTTGTACAATTTCATCTAGATCAAGTTCACAAGCATCTGCCATCAATACACAATAATTCACTACATCTGCTAATTCCTCCTTGATTTTATCCTGTTTTCCTTCATTTGACACATCTGCACCGCTCCATTGAAATACTTCAAGAAGTTCAGCTGCTTCCAGCGAAATTGATATTGCAAGATCTTTCGGATTATGAAATTGTTTCCAATCCCTGTCATCTCTAAATTTTAAAATTTTATTTATCGTCTTTTCTCGCATCTTAATTCTCCACTTCTATGTACTGACTCAAATATTCTCTTAGATCATCATCACATACATAAAGAAACGTTCCTTTAATACCTCTTGTCATTAATACATAATAGATATTTTTAATATATTCTAATAATTGTTCATATGTTGTTGACCGTTTACCATTTTGATCAAAATATAACTCTTTACGAACAATGATCTGTTTCGTATTTTTATCGTATCCTATATCTTTACCTAAGATAACAAATGCATAATTAGATAACAAATGCATAATTTAAATCATACCCTTGTATCGAATGAATACATCCAACTTCATCAATCGCCTCCGGTGTATGCACCCATCCTTCTGTACAATGATTCCACTTGCGCTTGATTCCTTGAATTTCGATGTCTTTTTTCGTTTGATCTTTTTTACTGATCCATGGCCAGGCATATCCTGCAACCATTCTGGATAATCCTACTTCTGTTTCTTTTCGATACATATCCTTTTCAAATTTTGAAAAATCAAGATATATTTTAAGATCATATTTATCCGATTTATATTTTCCAGTACATGATTCTTCAAATATACTTTTCACAAAATCTATATATGCATTTCCACCTTGTACTCTCATCTGTGTTAATAATGTAAAATAAGAAGTCATACGTTGTTCCAATGAATTCTGCATCTTTTGGTCAAATCGCTGATAATCTATTCCTGATGGACCCACTACCTGCATTGCATCATAGAATAAAATAGTACAATCTGATTGTTTTATAATCCAATCTAATTCATCGGCTTCTGTCGTCAATCCAAGTTTTTCACAATTTTTCTTAAACGAACCCATATAAGATATATTTTTATATTGATGCAAACGATGTGCTTCATCCACCAATAATATATCATATTTTTTCTTTGTAATATCTGATGGTGATAATACCTGTGATGGTCTTAATCCATAAATACTTTTGAAAATAATTTTCATAGTTTTTCTAAGAGATGTCTGTGGAACGACAAATCCTATTTGCTTGTTTTGAAATTCTTCACAGTCCGTTAGATATTTCATTAAGTAAACTGCTACTATCGTTTTTCCACTTCCTGGCATTCCATTTATTACAATTCGATTTGTATCCTCTTCCCTGATCCTCTGAATAATTGTTTCTACTGCATTTCGCTGATTGTCATTTAATTCTTTATACGGGGAGTATTTAAATAAATCAGAGTTCTCAATCTCCTCTAAAGAATGTTTTACCAATTTCTCCCTTTGCAGTTTTCTCCAAAGTAATTCAAATTTCTTATCATATTCCTGTTTTTTATAATATTGTTTATCGGCAATTCCAGAATTTTTATTTGTCACTTGAAAAAGCTCGTCTGCAACAATATATTGTATTAATTTTGATTCATAGTCAAATGTTACTGACTGATTAAATATTTTGGAATAAATAAAATGGACTTTGTCAAAAATCTTTTTTTCTATATTTGAACTATGTTGTGTCATCCTGGTTTTGACATGATTTGACTCTCCAATATATATTTGTTTTCCATTTTCAAGAAGATATAACATTGGCCAATTATCAAGATATTCTTCATTGCCATAGATATTATTTTTAAAGTCGCCTTCTATAATTTTGAACATTGTTATTCCTCACTTTGTACTCCAATATAAAGATTATCCTTATCTATCAAAAGTTGAACTGGATCATTGTTTAATCTATTCACTGTATCTATATTTTCAATAAATGGTTTGATAAAATTACTCTATCGCTTAATCAACTGTTCCATTTGCTTGCGGATTTTTCCTATTTCTATATTACCGAGCTTATCTCTTGATGCAATAAGGGTTTCATCCCATGATCTTTTACAAACTGATAAAAGGTATACCAGTAATGGCCTGTAGATTCACATCCTATCATTGCTTCATTTTTTCCATGCTTTATGCATATTTGTGTAATCCAATCATAAAAACTGTTGAACCAATTGATATCAGTTAAAAATCTGAATACTTTTCTTTTCAGCTTTCTTCCCCAGTAATCGAATGCTCTGACATAGTGTTCAGAACTTCCGATATCAACTCCGAGTACTAAAGTTGATTTTATGACTTATTCAATCTTTTCATCCTATGGATAATTCATTATAGGGACCTCCGATAATTAAGATATTTTTCATCCGCCGAGATGATATTTTAATTATACTGTGATGTTTTTGTTTTTGTCTATTGACATTATTTATGAATTACAGGAATGCTTAAGTTTATTCCATAAAGAGTAAAAATCTCTACAAAGCAAAAACACAAGCTTATCATTTATTTCTGATTTCAATAGGTATATCTCTAAGATTACCGCCAATAGCATCTTTAGCCCTCTCTGAATTGCATACTATTGTTTTTATAGATTTTCTATCAAACTTAAAGATATTATAATGGCAATTATTTTTTTCATTATAATGATACTCAGGTAGCATTTCTTTAATATCTGGATATCTTTCCGTTGGAGCAACTGTAGTAATCAAAAATCTATATTCTTGCTCATCTTTATACTGATTACCCACATTATCTGCTTGTTTATAAAAATTTCCAATATACATCAAATGTTGAAGTATATATTCCATTTTAACACTATCATTAATTTCCGTTTCATTTGCCATTATTAAATCTTTGATCTCATTTTTTATTATTTCGATCTGCACATCTGTATCATATATAATTTTTGAATGTTTAATATAACTTTCATCTTTTCTTTCTCCACTGGCAGTATAAAAGAACAAACTATTCACAAATGCTTTTTTATCAAAAATAATATTATATCCATTTTCTCTTGCATAATTATCCCAAAGATATTCCGAATCAGTATTTAAACACATTGACAAAACAGCTGTTCTATGATTACTAATAAATTCTTCAATTTTACTATCACTCCCAATCAAATTACATACACATTGTTTTTGCTCGTTAGAAAAACAATCTATCGCTGAAATAATTTCATTTATGCGTTGCAATATCAATCTTCCTTCACATTTATCTCCAAAATCTCTTATATCGGTAGCCCAAAATTCACCATTACAGATATTACTTAACGCATTTAAATTTGATGTGTAATGACTCAAATTAATAATATCCTCTGTATCGTTTTTCTTTATGCAACTATAATCATTAAATCTTTTTATAAATTTTTCCATTCTTTACCTTAGTCTTTATTAAATCTATATTTTCAACAGTCTATAACCTACTTTAAATACTACGATCCTCATAATACCAAACTATTTCTTCGTTAAGCTTATTTCGTCTATTCTCCGATTTTTGAGGCTGTGAAAATCAATACTATCATAAATATATATTTCTCTATTTTTCTCGTCTTTTAGGGATTAATGGTTTTTTCAATGTAGCTGAATTATCTATGATATCCTCTACTACATCATCTGCACTATTATGTTTCTTCATCCATAATTGCTCTTGAAGTTTTAATCTATCTAACAAAAATTCATGTCGTTTAGAAAATTCATCAAATATTTCACTCCACTTTAGTACATATATTTTTGTCTTTCCATTATCAACCCAATAAACAAGATGTTCTTCCCCATGATTTTTATTATTTTCCAATTCTCCCTCAAGGAATCCACTTGTATTAAAATGGTTTCCAACTAAATAAAATGTCCATTTTGCATTTCCCATATTAAAACGATCATCTTTTCGAATTACTTGCAAGTATTTTTTTACTTGTGATAATTGCTTTTCGCCTAGCGATACTGTAGGCCTTTTTAGTTCAACCACTACATTTTCTGTTAGCTTCCCTTTTCTGTCCTGTCTAATCATATAAAGATCCATTTCTTTATTTTTATCTTCATGATCAATATTAACATCCTCTTCTTTTCCTGTAGTTTCTAATATTAATCCTTTAAGTGCTAATTCAAAATCAGGTTCTGCTGCTGTAATCAAATTATACTGTTCTCCAAATAACCAATAATGATTTTCTACAATTTCTTGAATATGTGGCACTTCTTTTGCATAAAGTCCTTTGTTAAAAACCAACTCCTTTAACCCTTGAATTACTTCTTGACGATCTTCAATCATCTTTATCAATTTAGTAACATTTGACAATGAAGTATCTTTTAATACATCTGAAAGTTCTTTTATTTCTTCGCTATCTAAATCAATTACTTGTTTTAATACCTGAAATAAATTATCTTTATCTTCCGCATCCATTATGAGTTTTAATAAACCAATTGTAATTTTCTTATTATCATTACTTAAATTAGTAAAAATTTTAGGTTGTACAGTATATAAAGTACTAACTAAATTGTCCAATTCTTTTTTTCGATAAGTATCAATAACATTATTTTCTTGAAATTCTGGATAAATTTTTGAATCCACTAATTTATTAATAAACTCATCTGACGCTTCTTTTAAATATTTTCTTCTAAACTTATATAAATAATCATTAATTGCTTTCATCAAATTCTTATACTCTTTTTGACCTCTGCTTGAAAAAAGATTTAACTGACCATCCATTTCCTTTTCAAAATAAAAATCATCAAAATATTTACTTTTTATATATACACTATGAAAAAATTCATCTGATTTTTTATTAAGCTTCGTTGGTTCTTTATATTTTTCCATATCATTTGAATCTATGTAATAAAATTTTGAAAATTCTTTTCCAAGTTTCTTATTCCACTGCACAATTGTGATTTCATATTCATTAGCTAATTTTATGTCTGGAAAAAATTCTATTCTTTTCTCTATAATATCTTCATATGAAACTTTTTCCCCATCAATTAAAATTTTAAATTTTCTATTTTTATTTAACTCCAAAAACCAAAAAAATTCTTCTTTAATTTTTGTCACAATCTCTTCTTTTGAGAATTCCTGAAGCTGCGTAAAAACAACTTCTGTTCCTGACCGCTTATTTGTAATTTCTGGTTTTTGTCCTCCATTATCATCATATTTATTTAAAGATTCCTTTTCCATTTCAATATAATATTCATAGTTATTTCCAACTTTTTCATATACCGTATTCCACCTTGCACTCTGTGCAAATGCAAAAAAAGTCAATCTTCCTATTCCTTGTCGCCCATGCGGTAGTGTATGGTTAGCTTTTTTTGAATTCCCAGCTTTCTTTGAATCATTAAATGGTTTAAATTTATTACCAAGTTCTTCATAAGCAATCCCTGTACCATTATCTATAATCGAAATTTTATCAATTAATCTTAATTGATTTGTATGCAATTTTATTTCTATTTTATTTGCTTGAGCATCAAATCCATTCCATATATATTCACATAACGCATCCAATGGTTTAAAATTTTTCAAATTTTTCTGTATACCTTCCGTAGTAATTGA
>OKUW01000770.1_pt1 | contig 10901 bp, 9 predicted proteins | sample 1606771 | NCBI WGS metagenome assembly OKUW01 (sample SAMEA3882553, study PRJEB24775) | human gut metagenome | biome: human-associated habitat; feature: intestine environment; material: feces | place: Netherlands | collected 2009/2010 | reverse complement strand
ATTATTCAGCTTACTGTCAATTACCGATGACATCAGTTCCCTTGTACCATCAATGACATCCCTGTATATTGTGGTCATCTCGATAGCCTGCTGGTATTCGACCATTACATCTTCCAGCAGTTCCATATCTTCAGGATACTGTTCAAGTCTTTTATATCTTCTCAGTCTTTCTAACACAATGCTGTTAGCACGAAGTGATGTTGCAAAATACACAAGAGTAGACTCTAACTCATGCAGTTCAATAAGATCCGTATCCGATGTATCGCCATCAACTCTTTCTTCTATTTCTATTCTTTTCTTATCAATCAGGCGAAGATTAGCCTGATATACGAATGCTGAACGGAAAAGCATCTGATATATAAAACGCATTTTCTTCTTGGTACTGAATTCCCTGACCTTATTTCTTATGAAATAATTAATAATAGGTGTATCAACTTTGCATACCGTTATTATTGCATCGCTTTTAAGAATAATGCCAAGTGGGATTGTCGTATACATTTTCTTTTCATGTCTCACCTCTGGAGTTGGAATATCAACAAGTATCAATGTATATCCGTCTTCAAGGCTTATACGTGAACTTTCTTCTTCATCAAGTGCGGATGCTATATCCTCAGGTTCTATTTCAAAACGCTCTGCTATCTGCTCAAGCTCTTTGCTTGTCGGGTCTACCATGTTAATCCAGCATCCATCCTGAATATCGGGCAGTGTGCTTAGCACCTGCTGGTCTGTTCTATATATCTCTACCATAAGTCCAGCCTTTCATAATTATTATTTCATCATAATCGTCCCTGATGCGTCTCATAATAAAGTCTCTTAAAGGTTCATCGAAACTCCTGTATATATTGCTTACAGCTTCACATTCAAGCGGATTACGGGTAAGAAAATATCTGATATTAAATCCATACATCATGTACATTATCTGCAGCACTTTGACATCTGGTTTTACCAGACCATTCTCCAATGCGCAATAACTTCGTATCGACATGCCAAGAATCTGTGCCATGTCTGGTTTGTTCTTATCCTGTATCCGTCTTATTTCTGTAAGAGTATATCCTGTCCGTACATTGTCTGGCACTTCAAGTTCCATGCCATTGACAATTTCAAGTATCATTCTGTGGTAATGTACCACTGCCCTTTCTTCTTTATACCCGAATTGAAGCATAAACACAGCAAATTTCTTATAAATACTTTCTTTCTGTCAGCCGGACATTGATTATACATTTGCCAGAAAGGATTATCCATATAAATGCCATGCAGAATATAATCAGAATTCCAACCTTCAGACTTTTCCATCCGCTCTATCATTCTGTATGTGACAGGCTGGATACCTGTCTCTATCCTGCCAAGATAATCAGGAGTTACATGCAGCATTTCTGCTGCTTCCATTCTTGTAAGCCCTCTTTCTATCCGGCATTTTCTCAGTCTTTTCCCTGTATCCTGCATTTAATCCTCCGTATATCATGTTCACAATAATATGACTATAATATACGATTTATCAGATATCTCTAGTACAGTTCCCTGTAATGTTTATAATATTAATCTATACGCCATTATTTCTTATCTGTCTTGCAGCTTCTTAATCCGCAAGATCCGCAGTTCCCGTCACAGCCTTTTCCAAGACCGCTTTTTTCATGTTTATATGAAACCGCAATATATATAGCAACAACTATAACTAAAAGTATTCCTGCTGATATAACCTGTCCCATTCTTTATCTCCTTATTAATTGCTCTTATAAGCTTTTCCAATCTCACCTGTAAGTAAAGCAAATATCTTAAGTATCATTGCACGTTCTGATTTGTCAAGTTCCCTGAAAGACTTAAGAACGGCATTAATATTCTTAAACCTGGCTGTACTTATCTCTGAAAGGTTCTTTGCACCACTTGCAGTTACCAGTGAGAATAATGTATCTACGAATTCTGCCCTCTGTTCTCTTGTAAGCCCGTCTATCCATGCGCTCAGTGCTGCATTTAACCTTTTACTCTTAGGACTTAACTCCTGCTCAGTCTCAAAATCTGGTCCTATAACCTGCCATGACATAGAATCATGCTGCATAAGACCTGACTGGCTGCTCTTTACAACCTCATAATCCCCATCATGATTAAGAAGCATTCCAACAACTGAGCCATAAGGAACAATACTCTTAATCCTAGGCAGAATTGCCAGATAATCCGGATGCTTTACAAAATCACTGTCAAATCCCGGACCATCATTATTATAAACAGTAATAATTCTTTTCTTCACTGATGGTCTTGCAAATACTGATGCATATACTGCCAGATTACCACCTTTGGAATGTCCGCCAAGAATCAGCTTTCCTTCTGAACGCTGCACGGTTGTGTCAATATATCTTACCGCATCCTTCTGCGATGGAACAGGGGATAAGAAGCTCATGTTAAAATCCTCTTTCCAGCCCACAAGTGTATCATCAGTTCCCCTGAAAGCAATATACGTAAGTCTGTTATCAATTCTTACATGAAATGCCGCAAACTGTTCTTCTTTGCCGCCATCGACATAATCAACATAATTAGTAAGTATAAGTGAGCCAAATCTTTTTGTTGCTGCTGCCTCCCTTAAAAGATACGGGGCTTTTCCTATGAAAGATTTGCATTTCTTAATCTCCTTCTCATCATGGGTATCAAAAAATGTGTCTGCCGCTTCCGCAATTGTAATAGTCTCGATACTTCCAGGTGCCGGTACAATATCAGTAAAATCAACATATGCAATCTGCGCAAGTATTAAATTGTCCACGTCATTAAATGGTGCCTGGCTAAAATCAAGGTCACCTCTCCATTTCAAATAATCAGATACATTACTCATATTTAACCCCTTCTTATTCTACGCATTTTCCTTTCAGAAACCTTCTTAGTTACAAGATCCTTCCATACTGAAGGTGTGAACAGAATTATCAGTGGAAATAACTCCAGTCGTCCGGCAAGCATGTCAAACATCAGGACATATTTGCTGAAATCAGAATAACTTCCAAAATTCTGTGTTGGTCCGACAGCCGAAAGCCCAGGACCTATATTATTAATAGTCGCTGCTACTGCAGTGAAATTCGTCACAATATCCTTTCCTTCAATAGATATTAGCAGTAAAGACGCTGTGAATATCATCATAAATGTTATGAAATATATACTCACCGACCTGCATGTTTCACTATCAACAGGCTTTCCTTCTGTCTTAATCACCTTAACACTCTTAGGATGAATATATGACTGAATCTCTCTGAATATTGTCTTTATCACTATTATAAACCTGGAAACCTTAATTCCGCCACCTGTACTTCCGGCACATGCTCCCACAAACATCAGCACAACAAGCACCGACTTTGACAATGACGGCCACATATCGAAATCCACTGATGAAAATCCGGTTGTCGTTATAATAGATGCAACCTGAAACATTGACTGTCTCAGTGTAAGTTCAACAGTACCTACACTTCTGTATATATTAACAAATATAATTGCTGTTGCTGCAAGGATAATTCCAAAATAACATCTTACCTCTTCTACTTTAACAGCCTTCTTAAACTGTCTTAGAACAATAAGATAATATGCGTTGAAATTAACTCCAAACAATATCATAAATATGGTTACAACCCACTGGATATAAGGTGAAAAGCTTGTAAAGCTGTCATTTCTGATACCAAATCCACCTGTTCCGGCTGTTCCCATTGCTGTATTAAGTGCATCAAGGAATGTCATTCCTCCAAAAAGAAGAAGAATTGTCTGAAGTACAGTCATCCCAAAATATATAATATACAGTATTCTTGCTGTATATCTGATCTTAGGAACAAGTTTACCCACTGATGGTCCCGGACTCTCTGCTTTCATAAGATTGATATTGGAGCCACCTGTAAGAGGTATTACTGCAAGCAGAAATACCAGAACTCCCATACCACCAATCCAGTGAGTAAAGCATCTCCAGAACATAATGCTCTGTGACAGTCCTTCAACTTCACTTAATATACTTGCTCCTGTCGTTGTAAATCCTGATATTGTCTCAAAAAGCGCATCTGTGAATGAAGGTATTTCCCTGCTTATAAAAAAAGGCAGACAGCCAAATATACTCATAAGAATCCAGCTGAGTGCAGTTGTAATGCAACCCTCCTTCAGATAAAAAACTGTATTGGCAGGCTTTTTAATTGTCATAAGAATCCCACATACAGCACATAGTGCAATTGTTATCAAGAATGCAGATATTGCCTTCTCCCTGTATATAACGCCAACAATCACAGGAATGACCATAAGAGCCGCTTCTATCTTTAAAACATGTCCAAGAATATATCTTACTATAGAACTGTTCATATCAATGTTCCCAGCCTTTCCTATCTAAGAATATCAGTTATAGCATCAAACCCTGTATGAGTTGTTACAATAACCACAGTATCTCCAACCATAAGGCTGTCAGTACCACTTGGAATAATAATCTTACCATTACGGTTAATAAGTGCTATAAGAAGATTATCCTTCAGCTTAAGTTCCATAAACTGCTTGCCTGTAACTCCTGATTCTTTATCAACATTAAACTCTATAGCTTCTGCCTTCTGGTCAAACAAATGATACAAGGTCTGTATGTTATTGCTTCCCATAGACTCCTTCTTAGCTCTTACATAAGCAATGATAGCTTCTGATGTTATATATCTTGGATAAATCACACTGCCAAGATCAAGGCTGTTAATAACACTGCTGAATCCCATTCTTGTTATTTTCGTAATACATTTGGCTTCAGATACTTTTCTTGCATACAGAGTAAGCATTACATTCTCTTCATCAATCCCTGTAAGAGGAACAAAGCTCTCAACATACTCAATCCCCTCTTCTCTTAAAAGGCTCTCGTCAGTACCATCACCATTGATAATAACAGCTCCCGGCAGCTCCTCGCTTAACTTTAACGCGCGTTCCTTGTCATTCTCAATAATCTTTACATCAATTCCCATATTAAGGAGCTGTTTTGCAAGATAATATGCAACTCTTCCACCTCCGACAATCATGGTACTCTTGACCTGATGTGTCTGAAAACCTACACTTGCAAGAAATGTCCTTGCATTCTTTCTTGATGCAATGAAAGATAACTTATCATCTGCCCTTATAATAAAATGTCCCGATGGAATGAACACCTCACCATCCCTCTCAACTGCACATATAAGAACCTTAGATGATGAAGCCTTAGATATCTCCGCAAGGGTATGGTCACACATCTGGTTACCCTCAGGGACTTTTATCTTAATCATCTCTGCCTGTCCATGTGCAAATGTTCCAATCTCAAGTGCTGTAGGCATATAAAGCACACGTGCTATCTCACTTGCAGCCTCGAATTCCGGATTAATAATCATTGCCAGACCTAATCTGTCTCTTAAAAATGCAGCTTCCTGACTGTATTCAGGTGTTCTTACTCTTGCAATTGCCTCACATCTGCCAGCTCTCTTTGCAAGTGTACAGCATAAAAGATTCAACTCATCAGAATCTGTTACTGAAATAAGAAGGTCAGCTGAGTCAATACCTGCCTCCTTCTGAACTGCAAAACTGGCTCCATTGCCCTCAACTCCCATAACATCATATGCACTTGTTATGGCATCAAGCTTAACCCTGTTCTTATCAATAAGAGTAATGTCATGGTTCTCCCTGCTGAGTCTCTCAACAAGAGTGGCACCAACCTTACCGCCACCTACAACTATAATATTAAGTCCGTTCTTTCTGGACTTGACATTCCCAAACATTCCAATCCCCCTTTTGCCACATTGTTTTTCGAAGCAAACTATCTACCCATTTCTTTTAATTCTTCAAGCAGTTCCAAATCAGACTGCTGTACCTTTATATTAGATGTTATAGGTGCCTCTCCAGGATTGGTAACTGTAATTTCAATTATGGTTCCTTCCTTAAGTCCACCTGCAAAACATCTGTTAAGAAATGCCACGAACTTCGGATGATTCTTCTGAAACTTATTCTTGGCACTCATAAGCTTCATAATTGATGCTGGATTCATAATAATCTCCATTCTTTCTAATTCTGCTACTCAGCATGCAAAGTATACCATATTATCAAAAAAATAGAAATCCCTGACATCTCTTGCATATATTAATTTTTCAAAAATTCACTTTAAAATAAATTTAAAATAATTTTTCTAAAAAAGTATTGACAAATTATCATTTTCCCATTATTATCTTAATTGTCTTTGCGCGAGTGGCTCAGTGGTGGAGCACCTCCTTGCCAAGGAGGGGGTCGCGGGTTCGATCCCCGTCTCGCGCTCTTTTATTTTGTAAGGAAGTCAGTATTTATCTGACTTCCTTTATTTATGCAAAAAGACATGGCGCCACCTGGTACCATGTCTTTCTCTAAGTTTAATAAGTGATGCGCTATCACCTGTCACTTCACATAAACAGCCGCTTTATCTGATACTTTTCCTGAATTGTCGCCACCACCGACTTCCTTAAATCCCACATCAACAATCTCTGTTGTTCCGTCTCCATATGTCACAGTTATACTTAATGTAAGTCCTTCATACATATTTTTAACCATCTCATTGTATACCTGACGTTCCTGATACAAAGATTCTTTTTCTAACTGCTTTGAAAACTTTACAATCTGTATGCCCCCGCTCTGACTGTTGCCGCTCTCCTCATACTCTTTCCCGATATCTTCAATAATGTAATAAGCATAGCCGTTCTCCGTCTGTTTTCTGAATTTTTCAGAAGATGTCTGATATTCAGGACTGTCCTTGTCAACCTCTTTCATTCTCGCCAGATTATATGTCACATCTGAATCATTTCCCGTTATAGAATACTTAATCTTTGAGATATCTTCGCCCGTTACATTTATACCAGCCATAACCTGTCCCATCACAGATGAATCTCCAGCCTGGCTTGAAATTCCAGCCACAACTCCTGATACACCAGCATTTTTCTCATCATTAGAAAAAATACATTCCGATGTATCATCAAGCCCGGCTGCATACACATTCATTACATGAGCAATTTTAAATCCTGTCTGCTCTGATGCTGGCTGATTACTGCTCTGGTTTCCGTTTCCTGTCACAGAAGGCTTCAGTCCTCTGACTCCCAATACAGCAGTAACAGCCGCCGCTGCCACAAGACCTGCTGCAATTATCTTCTTTACATTATTGCTCTTTTTATACCTGATATCCACACTGGCAGTTTTCTTGTAATTTCCCGCTTCTTCAATCATTCGCGGACTAATTTCATTAAGTCCTTCATATAAATCCATTGCCTCTGATTTTTTCATAGATATAAACCCTCGCTTTCCAGATATTTTCTTAATTCTTTTCTCGTTCTGTGAAGAGTAACTTTCACTGCTGATTCGCTCATCTGCATCCTTTCCGAAATGTCTTTAATTGAATCCGAGTACCAGTACCGCCTGAGAAATATAATTCTTTTATTTTTATCAACTGTTTCAAGAAAATGCGATAATATCTCTCCAATATCTTCCTTGTCCAGATGTGTCTGCAATCCGCCATCACCTATGCATTCTTCCAGCTCTTTTGTCAGCTCAACCACTTTTGCCTGCCTCTTACCAGCATTGTTTTTCCTTATCATATCAATCGCAATATTTCTTGCAGATGTTGCAAGAAATGCGAATAAATACTCTGGTCTTGCAGGCGGTATGCTGTTCCATGCTTTCATATACGTGTCATTGACACATTCCAGCCCATCCTCTCTTGATTGCAGTATATTGGCTGCCAGTGCATTTAACTTAGAACCATATTTTTCATCAACTGCATTAATTGCATCTTCATCCCTTTGAAAAAATAAATTGATTATCTGTTTATCATCCATTACTGTCTGTACTCCCTGTTTTTTAAAAGCGTTAACCCTTTCATAATTAGAGACGGATTATTCCTGCAACGGTTACATTTATCCCATAAAAAAATTCTGGAAGACGCATTATCTCCCAGAATCATATTTATATTCACAACACATTAAGCATTACCACTGTTTTAGTAATTTCCCAAACACATCCAGTGCTTCCTGCACAACATCCGGTCTTGTCATATCTATTCCGCACAGCTTAAGAAGCTCAATAGGGTGCATTGAAGAGCCGCCTGACAAGAACTTTCTGTAACCTGCTATAACCTGCTCATCACCTGCAAGTATCTTGGTTGATATTGCAATTGCAGCGGAATAGCCTGTTGCATACTGGTATACATAGAATGGTGTGTAAAAATGTGGTATTCTTGCCCACTCAAGTGCTATCTCATCATCAATAACCATATCCGGGCCGAAATACTTCTCATTCAGTTTCTTGTACATGGCACAAAGGCTCTCTGCTGATAAAACCTCGCCATGTTCAGCTTTTGCATGCGCTTCCATCTCAAACTCTGCAAACATAGTCTGTCTGTAAAGAGTTCCCTTAAACTGCTCAAAGAAATGATTGAGCAGATATCTTTTCTTCTTCTCATCATCAGTATTCTTTAACATATACTGCATAAGAATCGCTTCATTACAGGTTGACGCAACCTCCGCAACAAAGATCTTATACCCTGCATAAATATAAGGCTGGTTTGCATTAGAATAATAAGTGTGCATTGCATGTCCCATCTCATGAATAACCGTAAACACATCATTGAGTGTATCTGAGTAATTAAGAAATACATATGGGTGTGTGCCATAAGCGCCCCATGAAAATGCTCCCGAACGCTTTCCGGTATTCTCATACACATCTACCCAGCCATTATTAAAGCCTTCTTTAATGTGTGAAACATACTCCTCACCCATTGGTGCAAGTGCCTTCACAACAATGTCCTTAGCCTCATCATAGCTTATCTTCCAGTCAATATCCTCTACCATCGGTGCATATATATCATAAAAATGCAGCTCGTCAACACCAAGTGCCTTCTTTCTTATATCAACATAGCAGTACATTTTGTCAAGATTGTCATTGACAGTCTTAATAAGATTCTTATATACATTTTCTGGAATAAATGAGCCATCAAGATACATGTTCAGTGTTGACTTGTAACCCCTTGCGTCTGCATAGAACATTGCCTGCTTGACATTGCCATAAAACGCTGCCGCAATTGTGTTGATATACGCCCCATACTGCTTATACAGCGCCTCAAATGCCGCCTTTCTTACAGCTCTGTCCTGACTTTCCATAAATGTAGCAAAATTGCCGTTAGTCAGCTCATCTTCCTGTCCGTTCTCTCTTTTCACCTTTCCGAACTTAACATCAGCATTGTTAAACTTAGAGAACACCTCATCAGGCACAGTTGACATCTGTGATGCCTTTGCAAGCAGTGCTTCCTCCTTTTCAGAAAGCGTATGCTCTTTCCCTGCGAGACAGTCATCAATAAAATGCTTATACATTCCCAGCCTTTCATCCTCGCTGATATATTTATCAAGCACATCAGCATCTATTGATATAAGCTCAGGCTCTAAAAATGCATATTTCTCTGACACCTTCATCGCAGCCATCTGGGCTTTCCCAGATATTTCCTGATACTTTGAATTGCCTGTATCCTCATAATATTTCATAAATGCATACACATACACTCTTTCAGTAATGTATTCTACCTGTTCATACTCCTTAAGCGCCTTGTAAAGCATACCGGCAGACTCGCCCATCCTGCCCTTAAGCTCACTTGGCTGGTCAGTCAGTTCAAGTATACTGTTATAATCCTTCTCCCATGCTTCATCAGAGCTGTATAAATCACTCACAGCCCATTTAAACTTATCATCAATCTCACTTCTTGCTGGCATAACAATCCTCCATTCATATTAACCTGCGGTAATATCCGCATTTATAAACAAAAGCCTGCAACAACTCATGCGCTGTCACAGGCTTATCATTCGTATTAATCAAGTTCTGGCAGATAAGCAGATGTCGCTATCGCAAGTGCACCATGTCCTATGTGGCAGGCAACTGAAAGTGAAAGCGGATCCATGTGGAAATCAAACTGTGGGAAAGTCTCTTTAACTAACGCAGCCCATTCCTCTGCCTCCTCAGGATTACCTGAATAAGCAACCTCCATATGCATCTTTCCATCCTTTGCAAATTCTGCAAATCTTGTATCTAAATCATCCTGCATTGCCTTAAGCATAATCTTCTTCGCAGAAGCCTTACCTCTTGCCTTGGCAAATGCATCTAACTTCTCACCCTGAATCTGAAGCACAGGATTAAGCTTTAACATAGTTCCAATAGCAGCTGCCGCAGGAGTTATTCTTCCGCCCTTCTTTAAGTACTTAAGAGTATCAAGTGTAATATATATGCTTGATTCCATCTTATGCTTCTCAAGAATCTCCTTAATCTCTGCCGCAAACTTACCTCTCTTAGCAAGCTCCTTCGCATCAAGAACAGACTGTCTCATGGTTACAGAAATTCTCTGGTTATTGACAACCTGAACCTTTCCATCATAATCATCAGCAACCATAGCCGCTGTCTGACATGTTCCGCTGAGCCCGCTTGACATAGGAATATATACAAGCTCATCATATTCCTTAAGAAGCTCATCAAATGCGTCCTGCATCTCACCAATAGAAGGCTGTGAAGTAGATATATCAGCATCCTGCTTTAACTTCTCGTAAAACTCTTCCTGTGTAAGATTAATATCTTCAAAATACTGTTCTCCATCTATAAAGAACGGCATTGGTATAACTTTAACTCCAAGCTCCTTAGACTGAGCCTGTGTAATTCCACTGTTTGTAAGTATGGCAACTTTACCCATGTAAATCCTCCCAATAACCTATTGCTGGTAAATCATATTTTTTGTTATACTTCCGTATATACCCTTATATAGTAAGGCATTTTGACACTTTTGTAAACAAATGTTTCTTATTTCAAAGTAATATTTTTATAAACTTTTATTGGAGAACCACTATGAAATATATTGAGATTGACTATCTGGACAACATTTTAATGAATGCTCTTGAAGAACTTATTAACAA
>OKUW01000757.1_pt1 | contig 10974 bp, 12 predicted proteins | sample 1606771 | NCBI WGS metagenome assembly OKUW01 (sample SAMEA3882553, study PRJEB24775) | human gut metagenome | biome: human-associated habitat; feature: intestine environment; material: feces | place: Netherlands | collected 2009/2010 | reverse complement strand
CCGTTTGCCGTAACACCTCGGAGTACGATGAAGTGTCCGCCGCTGGTGAAAAGTCCTGCCCGCTGAGAGGAGATGACCGGACAGCCTTCGGAGAGTGCCTGAAGTACCGTATTGGCATTGCTGGTCTGTGTGACGCTGCCACAGCCGAAATGACTGGCTGCAGCCTGAAAGTAGCTCCAGTAGGTTCCAACTCCCGGCTTGTAATAGGAATTCCCGCACCATGCCACCGCATCCGGAGGGGTAATGGTATTCCCGGTCAGGTAGCTGGCGATCATGGCAAAGCTGGTAGGCCCGCAGCCGGAAGATGCGATGGAGCCGCCGCCATAAGGAATGTTCCCGTAATCGGTCTGGAGATAGTGGGGAATCTGCATTCCGTTTGCCGGATAGCTTCCGCCGGTATTGGTAATCTGATAATACCGGAGAACATGCTCCACATATTCCTTGTCCCCATACCGGTCATAATGCCAGTTCGGACGGGCACACATCATATCCGAATAAGCAATGGCGTTTTCTTTGGTATAACCGCCGTCACGTTCCATTGCCCAGTCGATATAGCCGGAGCCGTAATTGTAACCCTGAAGCGCCAGCTTGATGCGGTCCAGGTCGGTAGGTCCGGTACATCCTGCTTTATCCAGTGCATACTTTAATTCCTGAATCCCACATTCGATGGAATAAGCAGGATCGGTGATGCCGTTGGGGACATGGGGGTATTTCTTATTAAAGCCGCCTTCTGCCGCCTGCATGGGATCGCTTCCACGCCCGCCGCTTTCCTGCATCATGACTGCCATGAGGAGTTCCACATAAGCTTCCATGCCGTATTTCTGTGCGACCTGCTGGATGGTAGCCCGGTAAGCCAGCACCTCATCGCTGACACCTACCGCCATGGCAAGACCGGAAGCGGAGCCGCCAAAGAACATGGTCAGGTTTTCCACATAACTGTCTGCCGTTTTTTTCTGCTTATCGGTCAGATGAAAGACGTGATCTGCAAAGTAGGCATCTCCGGCATAGCTGACCGTGTAGGTATGGCGGGTAAAAGTAACCTTTCTGGGTGGTGCATTTTCCTCTTCCGCCGGAACTTCCACCGTGGCCGTTTCTGAAGTAACGTCATAAGAAAAAAGCCCGTCCTCGTTTTCCCGGATCAGGCTTTTGAGTTTGCTGATATTTATATTTTTATAGTCATCCTGGCTGGCACAAAACTGTGCGATGAGCTGGTTCGCATTTACGATGATACTGGAAGCGTAAGGATCGCTGATAGAGGCAGTATCTCCTTCCGGGAGTCTGGAAATTTCCGCATTGATCTTAGCAAGCAGTGCATCATGGCTTTCCTGAAGCACCTCCACGATTGCCTGATTGGAAGCCCGGATATTTTCACTGATTACCGTGTTGCTGGTCAGTGCTCCGGTATTTTCAGAGAGGTCTCCGAAGACGAGTCCCGGAAGCATGACAAGGAACAGAATGGGAAGCATCAGTACACCGCCGACGGCTGCTCCAGTTTTCGCAAGGGTGCGCCTGTGCCGGAATACTGTACCGATGACAGCAAGAGGACTGCCCATCAAGGCTGTTTTTGGCATGTTACATACGCTCCTTTCGCTGTGGGGCTGGCGGCAGTTTCTGGACAATGGATTCATTGTAGGCTACTTTGCCGCTGCCGGAAGTATATGGTGTTTTTTCGACCGTATCCTGTGCATACTGCTTGTACCAGGTGGAACCATCCACGGACTGTACCGTAGAGTAGGAGCCCTGAGTAGGAGCTGCATACTGGTCGGCATGGTACAGGGCAAAATCCCGGTTTCCGGAGCTTCCGGTTTCGGTACCGGTGATCCTTCCGCCACCGATTTCTACATTATCATAGGAAGAACCGCCGCCCGGATTGATGCCCATATAGGAAGTAAAGGCTTTCTGTGCGTCTGCTCCCTTGATGGAACCTACCTGACCGTAATTTCCCTGTGCAATGTTGCTGATGACCTGATTGGCAAAGTCTCCGCCTTTGTTCAGGGATGACTGGTAGAGCATGTTTCCGATACTGCTGTGTTCGGTATAACCGGTTGCGGAATTGACCGCTTCTCTTTGTACCTGTCTTCCCACTGCCCCGGCAAGCCCGCCGGATAGGAAGCTTCCTGCGACAGCCGCACTTCCGGGAGAAGAGGCTTTGTGGTAGCCGCCACCACCATGGGAACGCATGGAACCGGTCAGGCTCCGTCCTGCAATCAGAAGTTCAGCCATCATGTTTCCTCCGGTATTGCCGACATTGATGCCAAGCGATGCCAGAAAAGAATCAATTTTCTGGGATACCTTTAAAAAGGCAATGGCACACAGGAACCAGACGAAGACATTTCCGGTTACCGCTTCCTTTCCCTGACTGGCAACTGCCGCTTCCACGTCTGCTTCCGTAAGCTCCGCTGCAAAGACCGGCATGGAGCAAAACAGTACCAGACAGGCAGTTAGTACCAGGAATGGTATGAGTTTCTTTCTAAGTTTCATTTTGGTCCTCCTTTCTTATAGGGATAACGGATTGGCAAGGAAGGTGCCGACCATAGAAGTAAACAGCCGCAGGCACCACGCATTCATCAGAAGCAAAAAGAACTGGCCGCCAAGCATCCGGCACCAGCTTTTGAAGATATTTCCGGTTGACTGGCTGGCACCCATGGAAAAAGCTGCCGGGGCTGTGTAGACCAGTACCCCCAGAAGAATATAGCGTTCTGCCGCTTCAAAGAGCAGTTTGATGTAGTTCCACGCCAGAATCAGTACCAGAATCAGTGCAATGATGGCTACCGCCCCATTTGCACAGACTCCCAGGATGACTGTGACTACGGAGTTAAAATCCGCAAATTTTAAAGGCGGCAGGTCTTCCGTCAGAATCCAGTTGTACGGTGTTCCTGAAATCTTCAGGAGCAGATCCACAATATCTTTCGCATAGAAGGTGAGAAAGATAAAGAGGAAGGAACGGATGGACAGCTTAATGGGATCTTCCGCTTCGATACCGGCTCCCATAAAGTAATTTTTAAAGAGCTGCCATACCCAGTTTAAGAGGATCAGCCCGATGCCCAGTGCCAGAAAGACCTGATACATGGTCTCGGCAGCAGGAAAGTAGCGAAGAAACGTATCCATGGAACAGCCCAGAGCACCGAGGACTGAAGTGGTGATCAGATCCAGAATGTTCATGACCTGTTCGGCAATCCATTCCACGATTCCGTCAAGTATTCCCATAGTGGCATCTCCTTTCGTCTATCCGTTCCATTTTCCGCCTGCAAAGAACGGGGTGATGTAAGCCATGATAAAGCCAAGCCCGTTTAAGATCGCCCAGGTAATGACGATACGCTTGAGCCATGCACGTGATTCGTCCACGGTTTTTCCGCTTTTGGAAAAATTCATCATCAGAAGGGCAACCGATGCCGTTACGACTGCAGCAATGGTGGAAATGAGGATAATCTGGTTATAGACATCCTTCATGATCTCATTGGCTTTGGTCCAGATGGTAGCGGCAAAAACCGGCTGTGTATATCCGCAGAGGACTGTGACAGCCAGAAATGCAGCATACAGGCATCTGCCATAATTGACATGCCGTTTTGTGTCCGGCGGAGCGTTTTTCAGTTTGTGTTTCACGTAAAAGTACCTCCTTTTTATAAGAGCGGCAGGAGAATTACCTCCCCTGCCTTTGCTTATGGTTTTCCTGCCTCAAGAAAGGACGCAGCCCGGTCAATGCAGGCTGCGTCCTAAATCAAAGTATGAAATTGTAAAGATCCTCCTATCTTACAGAAAAAACGCAGCTTATTTGCCGCAGGAGAGGCTTCCCATACGGCAGTGCTGCGTTTCGTTCTGCATATAATTTTGACAATATCAATTTTAACATGGGTAAATTACCGCTACAATCGCAGGACTGTGCCAGTTACAGACGATGGAGTGCCAAAAATGTGACCAACGCTAAAAGCGTTATAAATGCAATCCTTATGGATACTGTAAGCGTGATTTGCAACCAATTATACTGGATTTACATGACTAATGCTTTAAGCGTTAGTGAATACTGGAAGGAGGAGGTGTGCGTGTGAAAGGAATGGGAAAGGCAATCCGCAGGTACAGGGAAGAGGCAGGAATTACGCAGGAGAGACTGGCTGAACTGGTGGATATCAGTACCAACCATCTGGGTGCGATTGAGCGGGAAGTGAAAACACCTACGATGGAAACATTTGTAAAGCTGTTGAATGTATTAGGTGCGGAACCGAATGAAGTGCTGAAGGAAGTGATTCCTCTTACCAGAATGGAACATACTTCTGTAGTGGAAGGAAAGCTGGAAAGGCTCACACCGAAGAAGCAGGAAAGCGTGCTTCGGATGCTGGATGTGATAATTGAAGAGATGATGAAATAGAAGCTGTCTGCGAAATTGCCGCAGGCAGTTTTTTTGAAAGCTGTATATGCAATAAAACACATAAAAATATGCGATTTATGATGAAAGTGATTGCAAGATTTGATATAGTAATCCTAAAAGCATTATAAAACTAATTCTTAAAGGATGACTATAATATGAAAAAGGGATATGTGGGATTATTGGCATGTGCGTCAGGAATTCTGATCGGACTGGGAATCAGCCGGCTGGATCTGACAGGTTATCTTGAAAAAACACAGGAGCAGGAATATCACCCGGTAGAAAGAAAGGTGCCTGAATCAGTAGAAAGCAAGCTGAAAGATCCAAAACAGTGCTGGCTGTGTGGAAGCGATGGATTATTTCCGGAAGTTTGACGATCTGGGAGTGATCTGTACCAATCACTGGTATGTGATGGATATGCATATCCGGAATCATGATGAGGACGGGAATCTTACCGGCCCGCAGGGAAACGGGCATATGGGTTATACCGGGACAGGAGAAGGCGGCTGCTTTTTCCATACGGAGCAGATGTCGGATTACGGGATTTCCGAAGTATCGGTGGATTACGGGGAAGATAGTATCTTCGATGTGAAAAAAGTACAGAACCATCTGTGTCAGGAATGCCTGGATAAGCTGGTGGAAAGCATGGAGGTATTCTGTGAGGAAACGCAAAAACCCAAGCCCCGTGATCTGGTACTGGTGGATTTTCAGACATTGGAGCTGTACGCCATTCAGGAGCATAATGCGGGATACTTTATCCGGGATTATTATGTGGAAATTGAGTCGGAGGAAGATGGGGTGGAAGTAAAGGCATTTTACTGCCCGAAGCTTAATAACGGGAAAAAGGATGGAGAATAAATTGAGGTTTGCATTGGTGAGGAGTATAATGTAAGTACGTGTTATGTATTGGAAAAACTTGAATTTAGCAGAAAGAAGGATTGTTATGAAATTTATCAATACTAGAAAATTCACATGGATAATTTGTATAATAGGATTTTTGCTTGCTCTTGTAAGTATATTTTTCTTACCGAGTATTATTCCAGTACATTTTGCAAATGGGATTGCGGATGATTATGGAAGAAAAATACAAATATTTTTATTTCCTATATTACAAGTGCTTATCACTTTTTTGACTGGACGAGAAAAAGTAAAATATTGCCTGACACATTCAAAAACTTTCTTAACGGACATTCAGTTTAATTGGATGATAGATGGTGTACTTTTATTGGTAATGTTTGCAGAAATATGGGTTATCTATGCTTCATTTGCATAGAAATACTTGCATAACAATTTACATTTGATTGAGCAGATAAAAATGATTTGAGGTGGTAGCAATGAAAAAGCGATTGGGAATCATAGCCGGAATTTTAGGAATTGTATTGGCAGTCATTGGCATTGTACTGAAGCAGAAAGAAAACACAGCCGTTTCTGTTATTGGTGGTGCGGATGGCCCGACTTCTATTTTCATAGCAGGGAAGTTAAATGGTGATAATTTTATTTTTATGATTGTAGTTGGAATTATTTTATTGATTTTGGCAGGAGTTATTTTTTACAAACGTAAGCATTAAGTTACAGTTTTTTAGACTGTGTATGGCGGAAGAACCGGGAAAGTGTAGATATATCATGGGGATTTTGGAAAAAAATAAAAAAAGTAAGGGTACAGCGTTTGTCTATGATGAGAATAATGATTACTATAAGATGGAAATAAACGGGATTGAATTTGTCTGTGACAGTATACATTCCGATTATGAGAAGCATGCAGTTGAACTGGCACAGGCGTATGAGAAAAGGCTGCCGGATATCGTGGATTATCTTATGCCGGATATAAAGGAGATGTTTGGAATTACAAATCCAGATGTAATAGCAAACTCACTAGGAAAGCCGAGTATAGATTTGGATAGAGGAACACTGACTTATCTGGAGCACACAATGGACAGCCTACATATTATTGAAATGGAATTTGACGGTATCTTCACGGCATTCTATAACTCCTGTATTGATGGATAGGACTTTAGTAACATAGAGCTGCAGTTGTCTACAGCTTTTATCCAGACTTCGGATGTTACAGAGAAGCAATCAGAAATGGATTGATCGATTTCTGAAGCAGTATCCGGTGAAATCCTTGAACATATGAAGGAAAAGTATGTATGTTAATTTTATTTTTATTGTAGACAAAAGATAGGACTGATATGATAAAAGAACAGGTTATTACAAATAGAGGTGGAGTATTTGATGCAGAAAATATTATTACTGGAGGATGACTTGAATCTAAATCGGGGAATTGCCCTGTTACTTTCACGGGAAGGGTATGAGGTTCGTCAGGTTTATACAATAAAGGAAGCAAAAGAAGCATTTCAAAAAGGAGATTATGCTCTTGTTATCAGCGATATTACATTGCCGGATGGTACAGGACTGGATTTTGGAAGGATGGTACGTGCAGGTGGAGATACATATCTTATCTATCTTACGGCTTTGGATCAGGAAATAGATATTGTAAATGGTTATGATACAGGGGCAGATGATTATATTACCAAACCATTTTCACTGATGGCTTTGGTGTCGAAGGTGAACGCATTGATGAGACGGCTTTCTAAGGTACAGGCACAGATTATGTCTTCCGGAGAGATTACGGTGCATATGAAAACGATGCAGGTGTATAAAGGGGATGAACCAGTTACTTTAAGTAAGAAAGAATTCTCTCTGTTGCTGTATCTCTGGGAGAATGCAGGACAGATTGTTTCAAAAGAAAGTATCCTGGAGCATGTATGGGATATAGACGGTCAATTTGTCGATGATAATACGGTTACTGTCAATATAAGCAGACTGAAGAATAAACTTGGAACAGAAGAGATAGCGAATGTGAGAGGACTGGGATATATATGGACCGGAAAGGTAAACAAAAATTAAAACGGTATTTTATCGTATATGTAATCTTTGCAGTATTTTTTACAGTAGGAATGTATCTGATAACAAAGTATGAGGAAAATGCGAAAGCAACGCAGATAGCACTGCTCCTTGCAGAACATCCTGAACTGGAAGGGGAAATAGTTGCAATCTGGGAAAAGTCAGGAACAGTAGATTTTATAAGAGACCGGGACGATCAGAAGATAGAAAGAGTCGTACAGATGCTGGAAGAAACTTATGGTTATCACTCAGGGAGTGGATCTTCAGATGTGGTTATAAGGATTATCTGGGGAATTGGATTACTAGTGGGAGTCATAGTATGTAGCCTGTTCTTGTACCTGGACCGAAGAAAAAACTGGAGCAGATACGGTGATGAGGAACAATTACAGCAATTATATGAATGTCTGCAGGAATTCAGAAAAGGAAAATTCCAAACATATCCTGAAGAAACATCAGAATCGGAACAATGGTTAAAGGTGTGGGAATCTGTAAAGGAGCTGGGGCAATATTTCGAAGATTTGAAGGAACGTCTGGAGCAGGAAGAAAATGGTACGAAGAGTCTGATTACAGATATTTCCCATCAGTTGAAGACTCCGCTTGCATCACTCCGGATGAGTCATGAGCTGGTGGCAGAAAATCGGGTTACAGGAGAAGAACAGAGGGAGTTTCTGGAGCAGGAATCACAGGAACTTACCAAACTGGAACAGCTCTTGAATGAACTGGTAAATCTTTCAAGGCTGGAAACACATATGATCCAGATACATTCGCTTCATGAAAGCCTGAAGAAAACGCTAACAGAGGCTGTCAGTCAGATTTATATGAAGGCAAGAGGAAAAGATATTTCCATTCAGGTGGAGATGGATGATGATATAGTTGTGAACCATGATTCAAAATGGACGGTAGAAGCATTAACGAATATCCTTGAGAATGCAGTCAAATATTCACCGGAACATACAACGATTACAGTGAGGACGCAGGAGCTAGCAAGCAATGTGCTTATTGAAGTAGAAGATGAAGGAATGGGCATTCCTGCGGAGGAACTGCATAAGATCTATCAGAGATTTTACCGGGGAAGGAAAGCAAAGGAACAGGTAAAAGACGGAGCGGGTGTCGGTCTGTATCTTGCCAGAAAGATCATAGAAGAACAGGGGGGGACAATAGCAGCCAAAAGAAAGGCTGAGAAAGGTATGATATTTAAAGTGACACTGCCGCTCATAATAGGAGAATAGTCGGAACCCTTACAAAACTGTTATGGTTGTTGTAAGGGTTTTGTAATGCAGGAATGTTATAGTAGGGGTATGAAATGGAAAGGGGACTTGAAGATATGAGTAGTATTTTAAAAGTAGAAGATCTAGTAAAGTATTATGGAGAAGGCGAGAATCAGGTGAGAGCCGTGGATCATACAAGTTTACAGATAGAGAGAGGCAAGTTTACAGCTATCGTAGGACGTTCCGGCTCCGGAAAATCTACACTGGCGAAACATATGAATGCACTTTTGATTCCGACAGAAGGAACCATGCTGGTAGACGGTATTGACACAGCCAGGGAAACAAAACTCTGGAAAGTGCGCCAGAAAGCAGGAATGGTGTTTCAGAACCCGGATAATCAGATCATAGCCAGCGTGGTAGAAGAAGATGTCGGATTCGGCCCGGAAAATATCGGAGTTCCGACGGATGAGATCTGGCAGAGAGTGGAAGAAAGTTTAAAATCAGTTGGAATGTTACAGTACAGACACCATTCCCCGAACAAACTCTCCGGTGGACAGAAACAGCGTGTGGCGATCGCGGGTGTTATGGCAATGGAACCCAAATGCATCGTGTTAGATGAACCGACTGCCATGCTCGATCCGAATGGACGAAAAGAAGTATTACATGCAGCGCATGAGCTGAACCGGAAAAAAGGCGTGACAATTCTGCTCATCACACATTATATGGAAGAAGTAGTGGATGCAGATTATGTTTATGTCATGGATAAAGGACATGTTGTCATGCAGGGAACACCGCGTGAAATCTTTTCACAGGTGGGAACATTAAAAGAGCACAGACTGGATGTTCCACAGATCACATTGTTAGCAGATCTGCTGCGTCAGTCAGGACTTGACATTCCATTGGGAGTTTTGACCAGAGAAGAACTTGTGGATGCAATTATGAAAATCGCGGGATAGACGTAAGCAGACAGTGTGGAATACCGCAGGGAAAGATTTCCTGAGCGGAAAAGAAATAATGGAGGGTGCCATGTCACTCATTTTAGATAAGATAAATTATGTATACAGCGAGGGAACTGCTTACCAGATTCAGGCGCTTAAGGATGTAAACTTGGAGATCAGGGACGGACAGTTTATCGGTGTGATCGGACATACCGGTTCCGGAAAATCAACTTTGATCCAGCATTTGAACGGTCTGGTGAAGGCAACTTCCGGGACGATTTATTTTAATGGTCAGGATATTTATGACGAGGATTTTGACCTGAGAGAACTTCGAAACCGTGTTGGACTTGTATTTCAGTACCCGGAGCATCAGTTATTTGAGACGACCATTTTTGATGATGTGTGTTTTGGACCGAAAAATCAGGGATTGTCCAAGGAAGAAGCAGGATTGCGTGCATTTGAGGCATTGAGGAGCGTAGGACTGCCGGAGGAACTTTACTATCAGTCGCCGTTTGACCTTTCCGGCGGGCAGAAAAGAAGAGTTGCGATCGCGGGTGTACTTGCAATGAAACCGGAAGTGCTGATCTTAGATGAGCCGACCGCCGGTTTAGATCCGGCAGGAAGAGATGAAATCCTGGATCTCATCGCAAGAATGCATAAGGAAAAAGGAATTACGGTTATCCTTGTTTCCCACAGCATGGAGGATGTTGCAAAATACGTGGAACGTATCATTGTGATGAACCATGGACAGGTGATGTTTGACAATACTCCGTGTGAAGTGTTCAAACATTACAAAGAACTGGAACAGATCGGGCTTGCAGCACCGCAGGTAACCTATCTGATGCATGAACTGAAAGAAAAAGGACTGAATGTAAACACGGAGGCTACAACCGTTGCGGAGGCAAGGGAGAGCTTACTGGAAGTTTTACTTGGAAGGGAACCGAATCACAGGGGTTCCAATCTGGAAGAGGAGAACTTATGTTAAGAGATATTACGTTAGGCCAGTATTATCCGGCAGATTCTGTCATTCATAAACTGGACCCGAGAGTAAAATTATTTGCAACATTAATTTATATTATATCGCTGTTCTGCTTTAAGGGAATTGCCGCGCTGCTTGCAGCTACGGCATTTCTGTTTGCAGTGATCAAAACGTCGAAAGTGCCGTTCAAGTTCATGGTAAAAGGATTGAAGGCGATTATGGTGTTAATGCTTATCACAGCATTATTCAACCTGTTCCTGACACCGGGCGAACCGATCGTGCAGTTGTGGATTTTTAAGATCACAGCAGAAGGTGCGCAGAATGCAGTGTTGATGGCAATCCGACTGACATACCTGATTCTGGGAACTTCGATCATGACTTTAACGACAACACCAAATCAGTTGACAGATGGTCTGGAAAAGTCACTCATGCCACTGAGCAAAATCGGTATTCCGGTGCATGCTATCGCTATGATGATGTCTATTGCACTGCGTTTTATCCCGATCCTGATCGAGGAGACGGACAAAATCATGAAAGCACAGATGGCGCGTGGGGCGGATTTTGAGAGCGGAAATCTGATCCATA
>OKUW01000740.1_pt1 | contig 11250 bp, 10 predicted proteins | sample 1606771 | NCBI WGS metagenome assembly OKUW01 (sample SAMEA3882553, study PRJEB24775) | human gut metagenome | biome: human-associated habitat; feature: intestine environment; material: feces | place: Netherlands | collected 2009/2010 | reverse complement strand
GTGTAGCAAAAAATATATAATGTATTGGGGGGTTTTTACGTTAATTATAGTATCACGTGCCATGAAAAATGTCTATTATCGTGATGCACAAACATGCATAAATTTTCAATTATTTTTTATGCAATATGTATATCATTGATTTAAGATAATCATTTGGTTACAATTACAGCCAATTAAGAATTTCAATATTTTTGAAAAGAAATCTACTTACAAGTTGACTTTTTTAACCTAAAGGAAGAAAATAGAAACATAAATTGGAAGGAAAGGAGCGGACTCTCATGAAGAAAATACTGGTTTTACCACTGTTGCTTTGTCTTATATTCTGCTCCTTTCTAAGTCTCGACAAAAATCTGGACGAATTTGATCCTGACCGCACAGCATACGGTTCATACGATCACAGGGTTGTCTGGGGCTCTTATGCTTCTTCTGATAAGGCCGCGCTTCCACAGCAGGAAGTCTTGGACTCACGCGCAGTGCTTTATTCAGAGTCAGATATGTCGGCACTCATGGATTGCCAGTATATAGAAGAAATACCTTCTTTTCCTGCAGTCATATGCCGCATCCGTACCTCTTCGCTTGGTTTTTTAGGCAGGCTTACATCCAATTTAAGCTGGCTGGGTGCGTTACTCAAGTTAATACATATTATTTTATTCGCATATGCCGCTATCGTGGTCATGCGCATATGCCTCACAAACACGAGCCGGCGCTTTATTATCCGTTTTATCCACGACAAGGATGGGCATAAACTAATTTCCTTCGCTGATTATTTCAAAACTCGCGCATATGCGGAGGAAATATAACTTAGATACATTAAATAAACATTTTCTCCGCGTCATGCTGACAAAGTAAAACGGAGGATTTAAAATGCTTGAAACAATAATAATTGTCGTGTGTGCTGCCGTTTGTATCGGCGCTGCAGCCTATGCCTGGTGGATGGAGAACGGTCCTGAGAAGGACGACAGTGATGCAGCCGGAAAGAACAGCCAAGGCCGTGCTTATACCAAATACGACAGCAATATCAAGGATGATATTGTCTTTCACAAAGCACACAAATAATGATAACATTTATCAACATTAGTAACTATAAACCTAAATAAATTATCTCACCCAATTCGTCATGCATCATCTTTAACCCGGATGATTTATGGCAGAATAAAACGAGCCGCAATCCTGATACCCACAGGATTGCGGCTCGTTTTTATATTTCTGTATCTTCACCTCTGCAAAACGATGTACTAAATATTAAGCATATCGCTGAGTTCCTTGAGCGCTCCGTCTGTCTCATGTGCGAGAACCTTCTTTGCAAGTAGCTTTCCAAGCTGAACACCTTCCTGGTCGAAGCTGTTTACATTCCATAAGAAGCCCTGGAACATAATCTTGTTCTCAAAGTGTGCAAGGAGTGCACCAAGAGATGCAGGATTTACCTGGTCTCCGATGATGATGCTTGAAGGACGTCCACCCTCGAAGTTCTTGTTGCGGTTCTCATCTGCTTTACCGCAGGCAAATGCAACGATCTGAGCTGCTACGTTTGCACAGAGTTTCTGCTGGCTTGTGCTGTCCTGGATCACTACATCTGTACCGATCTGGCTGTTCTTGAAGCCAATGAACTGAAGCGGTACAATGTCAGTTCCCTGATGCAGAAGCTGATAGAAGGAATGCTGTCCGTTGGTTCCTGGCTCACCGAAGATAACCGGTCCTGTCACATAGTCTACAGGCTCACCGAAACGGTTTACAGATTTACCATTAGATTCCATATCCAGCTGCTGAAGGTGTGCCGGGAAACGGCTCAGTGCCTGAGAGTATGGAAGAACTGCTGTGCTCGGATATCCCAGTACGTTGCGCTCGTAAACACCGATCAGGGCATCCAGCATAGCCGGGTTCTGCATTACGTCTTTGTTTGTTGCAAGCTTGTCCTCTGCTGCTGCTCCATCGAGGAACTGTGCGAATACTTCCGGTCCGAATGCCAGAGATAATACAGCACCGCCAACAGCAGATGTGGAAGAATAACGTCCACCGATATAGTCATCCATGAAGAATGCTGCCAGATAGTCGTCACTCTTTGCCAGCGGAGAAGTCTCACTGGTAACGGCGATCATATGCTTGGATGCATCCAGGCCTGCATTTTTCAGAGCGTCTTTTACGAAGGACTCATTGGTCAGAGTCTCCAGTGTGGTTCCGGATTTGGATACCAGAACGAAGATGGAATGTGCTACGTCGATCGAATTCAGAACAGCTGCTGCGTCATCCGGGTCAACGTTGCTGATGAATTTTGCTTCCATTTTGAAGCAGCCGTTTTTCTTTGCCCAGTTTTCCAGAGCCAGATACATCGCACGCGGGCCAAGGTCGCTTCCGCCGATACCGATCTGCACAACGGTGGTGAATTTTTCACCTGCTGCGTTGGTGATCTCACCTGCATGTACTTTGTTCGCGAACTCTGCGATGCGGTTCTGCTGCTCTACGTAGAAAGCACGTTTGTCTACGCCGTCTGCCGTAACGGTGTTTCCGAGCTGGCCGCGGGTCAGCTGATGAAGCACGAGACGGTTCTCTCCGGTGTTGATGACAGCACCGTTGTAAAGCTCCTCAAATTTTTCAGAAAGCTGTGCCTCTTCTGCCAGTTTTACGAGTGCGGCAAGGACATCCTCATTCACCTGTTTTGCTGCGTAGTTATACGCAAGTCCTTCTGCCATCGGAACGCTGTAAGATTTTACGCGCTCTGCTCCGTTTTCACCGGACATAACCTCGGCAAGATTGACACGCTCCACTTTTTTCAGCTCCTCAAAAGAAGCCAGTTTATCAAGATTGTTCCAGGTAACCATTGTTAAGTTCCTCCTGTTTTTTTATTTTGTCTCTCTATTCCGTCTGCGGAAACATTTTTATTCCCGCTATTATACCAATGAAACAGACTGCTTACTAAAAACAGTCTGTTTCGTGATATTTTTTTATTTCGTATAGTTATAAGAAAGAGCTCTTGCGATCTCCCACTGATATTCCGGCAGAGTCTTTGTCATGGACAGTGCCTCATCGATATCGTAATCTACATACTCACCGTTCTTGTATGCAACAACGCGGTCTGTTTTGCCTTCCAGAAGAAGGTCAACTGCGTAAGCACCCATGATGGACGCATATACACGGTCTTTACATGTCGGGCTTCCTCCACGCTGCATATGTCCAAGGATCGTTGCACGGGTCTCGATGCCGGTTGCAGCTTCGATTCTGCGCGCCATGCTGGTGGAATGGCCGATGCCCTCAGCATTTACGATGATATGATGTTTTTTGCCTTTTCTACGGTTCTCGATGATGTTGTTGATGATCTTCTGCTCATCGTAATCGTATTTCTCCGGAAGAAGAATATCCTCTGCGCCGTTTGCGATACCGCACCAAAGAGCGATATATCCGGCATTACGTCCCATAATCTCAACGATAGTAACTGTTGGATAATCATAAACAAGACCATCACGTATAATCTCTTTCATAGTTGCGGCAATAAACTTGGCAGCACTACCAAAGCCAGGAGTATGGTCTGTAACTGCAAGGTCGTTGTCGATAGTCTTAGGAACACCCATGAACTTTATGTCGCTTCCGATAAGGAGTGCATAATCAGAAAGCTTCTTGATAGTATCCATTGAATCGTTACCACCAATATAGAAGAAGTAAGATATATTGAGTTCTCTAAGGATTTCGAAAATCTTCTCATAAGTTTCTCTGTCATCTGAGATTTCAGGAAGCTTATAACGACATGAACCTAAGTAAGAAGAAGGTGTTCTTTTTAAAAGGTCAATATCGATATCAGTCTTAATCTTCTCTGAAAGGTCTACATACTGCTTATCAAGAAGCCCTTTAATTCCGTGAAGCATACCATATACCTTATTAGCTCCTCTGTCCTTTGCTGTCTTAAATACACCTGCAAGACTTGAATTGATTACGGAAGTTGGTCCACCAGACTGTCCTACGATAACATTTCCTAACATAAATGTCCTCCAATTAAAATAATAAATAATAATAAAAATATGAATCAGAATCCCTCGTGACTTCCAATTCATTATGAATATTTTATTAAAATAATATTAACATAATTAAGCCAATGATACAACTGAAATGCGTTGATAAATTGAAGAAATTCATTAATTTGTTAAAGTTAAAGCACATATAAAAATAATTTGAAGAATACTTCGATATATAGTAGAAACTTTCAAAAAATTTGTAGTATACTGTGTGTAAGCCAAGCCGTGCCAGACGAAAGAATAAAGGAGCGCTTGTGGTGGCACAAAGCGCTTATTTATTCTTTCGTCTGATAGGGCGCAGCCCGACAGTTCAAGAAAGCGACAGCTTTCTTGAACCTGCACGGCGAATTAGCGGAAGTTAAAAAAGCTAGCAAAGCGCGAATATTGCAGAAGAAAGCCAATCAGACAAAACAATAAAAAAAGAAGACAAGGAGTAATACAATATGAGTAAACAGACATGGAAACCCGGAAATATGCTATACCCAGTTCCAGCAGTTATGGTAAGCTGCCAGATAGGTGACGAAAAGCCCAATATTATAACAGTTGCGTGGGCAGGAACAATATGTTCCGACCCTGCGATGGTGTCAATATCGGTGAGAAAAGAAAGATACAGCCATAATATAATAAAAGAGTCAGGTGAATTTGTCATAAACCTCACAACTAAAAGACTGTGCCGTGCAACCGACTATTGCGGTGTGAGGTCAGGAAAGGACACAGATAAGTTTGCAGATATGCACCTGACACCGGAAAAGTCAGTCAAGATAAACGCACCGGCTATCAAAGAAAGCCCTGTCAATATCGAATGTAAAGTAAAGGACATCATAGAACTTGGAAGCCATGATATGTTTATAGCAGAGGTAGTGGCAGTTAATGTCGATGAATCACTGCTTGATAAGAAGGGAACTCTTCATCTTGAAAAGGCCGAACTTGTGTCATATTCACATGGTCAGTACTATGCATTGGGCGAACATCTTGGACGTTTCGGATACTCAGTAAAAAAGAAATAATAGACTGAATATTTGTATTTATAAAATATATATAAAACCTTTTTAAAGTACTGAAAAATGCTTTACAAATAAATGTATGCGTGGTAGTATAAATTTGTTACAAAAATGTTACAGAATTATTACGGGGATTAATTCTGTTATTGATACAATATATTGGAGGAACGTATGACACGCATCACAAGATATGGTAGAAAGATAAGAACTACATTTATCTCAACTATGTTTGCGGCTTGTCTTGCAATCGTGGTTGGTATTCCATTTGTTTCCAAAAAGATGCTTAACAATGAGGTTGGATATTACAGCATATCTATTCAAGGTACACCTGTTGGGGCAGCCAATACAGAGGAAGAGGTTAATGTTGCGCTGGCGAATGCGAGATTACAGTTAAGTCAGCAGCTTGATGATTATGTATATATGGACTGCGATGTCCAGATTGACAAGGAAAACAGGGCGATAGCACAAAGAATGTCAGAAAAGGAGCTTGAGAGTTCTATATACAGCCAGCTATTTGATTGTATAGTTGATGTAGAAGACCAGCTTGCATACACCGTAAGAATAGGTGATTATACAGTCAATCTTTCATCCAAGCAGGAAGTAGAGGAGTTATTTACAAAGCTTATACAGCCATATAACAGGGCAAGTGAGTTTGAGCCTGTTATTAAGGCAGACCCGGCAGCAGACGGAACATATATGGTAGCTATAGAGAAGAATGAAGAGACTACAGTTCAGGATACACAGATAGTTGCCTCATTCTTTGAAGACAGTGAAAGTTCTAATGGTGAGAGCAAGAAGACACCTGACGAAATTCAGGCTATAGGTTTTGCACAGGATATATCAGTCAATGCAGTATATGCAGATAAAGTTGAATTATCAACAGTGCAGGATGCATATAATGATATAACAAAGGAAAGTCAGACTAATACTTATTATATTGTTAAAGAAGGAGATACTCTTTCACAGATAGCAAAAGACCATGATATGTCTTTAGATGACCTGTTAAAGCTCAATAAGGATTATGACGAGGATACAGTTGTAGTTCCAGGAAATGAGCTTGTTATAACAGTGCCCAAGTCAGATATAACAGTTATTACTACAAAGCAGCTTTCATATGAGGAAGATTATCAGGCAGAGCCGCAGTATATGGATGATAACAACAACTATAGAGGAACTAATTATGTACTTAGTGAGGGTACTACAGGTCATCGTTCAGTAGTTGCCACAGTTACTTATGAGAATGGCAAGGAAGTTGACAGACAGATAACTAAGGAAAATGTTACAGTAGAGTCTAAGCCGGCAAGAATAGCGGTAGGAACACTTACTCCTCCCGCATATATTAAGCCAATTAATGGTGGAACATTTTCATCAGGATATGGTTTAAGGGATGGAGAAATGCATTATGGTGTGGACTGGTCATGCAGCATAGGAACTTCTGTAAAAGCAGCAAGAGATGGTGTTGTAACAAGAGCAGGATGGTATTCAGGTTATGGATATTGTGTAGATATACAACATGAGGATGGCAGTATCACAAGGTATGGGCATAACAGTCAGATTACTGTAAATGAAGGACAGCAGGTAAAGCAAGGTGGACAGGTAGCTCTTAGTGGAAGTACAGGTGACAGTACAACGCCACATGTGCATTTTGAAATATGGATAGATGGCAGAAGAGTTAATCCACTTGATTATGTGAACAAGAATTAAGGATGCTTATGAATTAGGGGCGTGGATATGCAATCCATGCCCTGTTTTTAACTGAATATCGTTGACATAATAAAAAGGTATGATATAATCATTAAGATATTGATTTGAATATCAACATTATTTAAAGTAATCAATTATGAGTATACATTGGTAATATATTTTTGAGTATTGATGATTACTTATGATACATTTGGAATATAATGATATATATGATGTTGGTGCCAAAAGCCACCAGCTATGATGCAGTATATATAGCTGCTATGTATATAATATTTAATATAGACACTATATATGATATCAGCGGCAGAAGTTGTTTGGAATATATGATTGGACTTTGTGGCAGGATATCATAATATAATGTGAGTGCCAGAAGTGAATCTGGAGGCTCACATTATAATAAGATTGAGAAACTAAAGTGATAGATATAATTAAGTAAGTGATAATTGAGGTGCGAAGTATGGAACAGTATGTTGTCAAAGGTGGAGTGCCACTTTGTGGAGAAGTGTCCATAGGTGGAGCTAAGAATGCAGCACTTGGTATTCTGGCAGCAGCGATTATGACAGATGAGACAGTAACAATAGAGAATGTGCCTAACGTAAGGGATACAAGAGTATTGCTTCAGGCAATTGAGGGAATAGGCGCAAAAGTAAAGTATGTATATAATAATACAGTTCAGATAAATGGTGGCTCTATATGTGACCTTAATGTAGAGTATGAGTATATAAGAAAAATAAGGGCTTCTTATTATCTTCTTGGAGCACTTCTTGGAAAGTATAACGAGTCCAATGTTGCACTTCCAGGTGGATGTAATATAGGAAGCAGACCGATAGACCAGCATCTTAAGGGATTTAAGGCTCTTGGTGCAAAGGTAGAGATAGACCACGGAGTTGTGAGTGCCAAGGCGGAAAAGCTTGTTGGCGGACACATATATTTTGATGTAGTAACAGTAGGTGCCACGATTAATCTTATGATGGCTTCATGTATGGCAGAGGGAGAAACTATCCTTGAAAATGCAGCTAAGGAGCCTCATATTGTTGACGTTGCCAACTTCCTTAATGCTATGGGCGCTAATATAAAAGGAGCTGGTACAGATGTTATAAGAATAAAGGGAGTACCAAGACTGCATGGATGTTCATATTCTATCATTCCTGACCAGATAGAGGCAGGTACATTTATGATGGCAGCAGCAGCTACACATGGCGATATTGTTATAAAGGATGTTATACCTAAGCATCTTGAGTCTATAACGGCAAAGCTTAATGAGATGGGATGCGAGCTTATAGAGGGTGACGACTGGATAAGAGTTATAGCACAGGGAGAGGTTGGAAGTACTAATGTCAAGACACTTCCATACCCAGGTTTCCCAACAGATATGCAGCCACAGATAGCAGTTGCGCTTGCGCTTGCCAAGGGTTCAAGTATGGTAACTGAGAGCATATTTGAAAACAGATTCAAGTATGTAGATGAGCTTAACCGGATGGGAGCTAAGATTAAAGTTGAAGGTAATACAGCCTATATAGAGGGCGTGGAGCATTTTACATCAGCACAGCTTTCAGCTCCCGACTTAAGAGCTGGAGCAGCGTTAGTTATTGCAGCACTTGCGGCTGACGGTATATCAGAGATAGATGATATAGAGTATATCCAGAGAGGATATGAGGACTTTGAAGGTAAGCTTTCAGCACTTGGCGCGGTTATTGCAAAGGTTGACTCAGAAAGGGAGCTTCAGAAGTTTAAGTTAAAGATAGGCTAATGAATGTGCATCTATATGAGTTGCAAGATATAGCTATTAACAAGAATGTATATTAAAAATGCATATTTAATAAGATAAGGACTGCGGAGATTATATATATTTAGTATTATGATTAAGGCTGGATGTTAGACAGCTTGCTTTATAATATTGAATATATAATGATTTTCGCAGTTTTTATATATTTTTATCTTTTTTTTACAAATATTATGTTAAAATGTGTTAAAATTAAATAAGTTAACTGATATAAGTAAAGATGATTAAAGAGTCAAAATACCATTTGATCCTCATATCATATATATGTACAGAACAAGACATATTTTGGCATAGATGTATCAGAATAAGAAAAATTTAATAAAAAATATGTGAATACGCAGGAATGGAGAGTATATGAAGTTAAAAGATAAGCTGAAAGTTTCGTTCTGCGTTATGGTTGTACTTCCGGCGCTTATGCTTTGTGTGCTTGTTGTAGGTATATTTAAGATACAGTCAGACAGCATATGTAAGGCATATAACGTAGAGGGCGATACGGTACTGCTGTACTTTTACTCACCTATGACGTTGTTTGGAAGTATTACTGATGATGTGTATGAACAGATAAAAGAGCAGGCAGAGGATAATCCAACCTCATTTAACAACAGGGCATATCTTGAGTCTTTAGGTAACACTCTGGATGAAAGACTGTCAAAGCTTGTTGTAAGAAAGAATAATAATGTGACATATAACTCAACTCAGTATTCTAACACAGAACTTGCCAGAATTCTGCCAGAATATGAAACAGATGAGAATAATGTTACAGATGTTGCTACATATAAAGGTGGTGCATATCACAGTCTTATAAAGCAGGTTGATTTTTCTGATGATTTAGGTAACATTTACAGTGTATCGATTATTACATCGGTTAAGCAGAGCGTGCCACAGATAAAGCAGATGTTATGGCAGCTTGCTTTTATTATAATAGTGATACTTGTAGTTACAAGCCTTATACTGAACCTGTGGATATACAGTTCTATTATAAAGCCGGTTAATAAGCTGAAGCTTGCAACAGACAATATTAAAGAAGGTAACTTTGACTTTGAGATGCCGAAGGTTCCTAATAACGAGATTGGAGATGTATGTAAAGATTTTGAGGAAATGAGGCTTATCCTTAAGAAGTCTTCAGAGGATAAAATACAGTCCGATAAGGAAGAAAAAGAGCTTATAAGAAATATTTCGCACGACTTAAAGACGCCACTTACAGCTATTAAGGGTTATGTGGAGGGCTTAAGGGACGGAGTTGCAGATACTCCGGAAAAGCAGGCAAAGTATGTTAAGACGATAGCTAACAAGGTTAATGACATGGATAAGCTTATTGATGAGCTTACGATATATTCAAGACTTGATGCCAACAGGATATTGTATACATTTATAAAGCTTAACATATCTGATTACTTTGATGACTGCTGTGATGAGATAGGAACAGAGCTTGATGCAGCAGGCATAGAGCTTAACTACAGAAACCACATAATAGAGCCGGCTATAATTGTAGCAGACCCTGAACAGTTAAAGAGAGTTATCAATAACATAATCAGTAATTCTGTCAAGTATATGGCAGAAGGAAGAAAGGGAAAGATAGATATAGACCTTTATGATGAGGGTGATTACATCCATATTGTTATGGCGGATAACGGAAAGGGTATAGCGGGCAAGGATATTTCAAGAATATTTGAAAGATTTTACAGAACTGATGAATCCCGCAATTCTAAGCAGGGTGGTAGCGGAATAGGACTTGCCATAGTAAAGAAGATAGTAGAAGACCATAAAGGCAAGATATGGGCAGAGAGTGTCGAGGGCGAAGGAACCACGATGCATCTGAACTTCCTTAAGTATAAGGAAAATGAACATCAGAATTAAGTAAATATTAAAATAAAACCATGAAAGGGAAATGTATATGAGTAAAGTATTAATAGTTGAAGATGAAGAAGCAATCGCAGATATTGAAAAGGATTATCTTGAGTTAAGCGGTTTTACTGTAACTACATGTAAGGATGGAACAAGCGGTCTTGCAGAGGCACTTGACGGGGATTATGACATATATATTCTTGATGTTATGCTTCCTGGCATAGATGGCTTTGAGATATGCAAGAAAATAAGAGAAGTTAAGAACACACCTATTATTATGGTATCTGCAAAGAAAGATGACATAGATAAAATAAGAGGTCTGGGACTGGGGGCAGATGATTACATGACAAAACCATTCAGTCCAAGTGAACTGGTAGCCAGAGTCAAGGCACATATGGACAGATATAATCGTCTGATTGGTTCCAATGTACGCAAAAATGATATTGTGGAGATCCGCGGGATCAAGATTGATAAGACTGCACGCCGCGTATGGGTAAACGGAGAGGAGAAAACATTTACTTCCAAGGAATATGATCTGCTTACCTTCCTTGCAGAGAATCCGAACAGAGTGTTTACCAAGGAAGAGTTGTTCCGGGAAATCTGGGATATGGAATCCGTCGGAGATATTGCAACAGTTACCGTGCATATCAAGAAGATCCGCGAAAAGATCGAGATGAACACCAACAAACCGCAGTATATAGAAACAATCTGGGGGGTTGGGTACAGATTTAAATTATAAAACAAGAAGCAATGTGTTTTGTGGCACATTGCTTCTTGTTTTATAAAGGCTTTCTCGCCTTGATTTTCGTAAATTCTATAATTTCTTTTTTGTCTTCATCAGATATTTTATCAAAATAGAAAAGTAATTCCCGTTCCAAATTTGTGTTAAACATATATTTTTTCTTATTAGAAGGAT
>OKUW01000730.1_pt1 | contig 11314 bp, 10 predicted proteins | sample 1606771 | NCBI WGS metagenome assembly OKUW01 (sample SAMEA3882553, study PRJEB24775) | human gut metagenome | biome: human-associated habitat; feature: intestine environment; material: feces | place: Netherlands | collected 2009/2010 | reverse complement strand
CATCCGGTGGCAAACATGAGCACTTTTTGAGTGCGAATTTGTAAAAAACGCTCTTAAAAATGCGGAGTTGCCACCGGATGCTTTCAAATATTTGTGTTTCTTTTATTTCTGTCACATACATGATAGACTATGTCAAATCAGTGCATTAAAGTTGCGTATCGTCAGAAATTTTGTTATAATTATTAATTATTACGAAAAGGAAAGGAAATTATTTACTATGAAGAAAGAGAATAACAAAAAAAGTGCAAGCGCTTTGATCGGTGCGGCATTTCTTATGGCAACTTCGGCAATTGGACCTGGATTTTTGACACAAACTGGTAAATTTACAGATAGTCTGCATGGAAGCTTTGGATTTGTAATTTTAATCTCCGTGATCTTAGCAGCAATCGTGCAGTTAAATGTATGGAGAGTTCTGTGCGTATCTGGAATGCGTGGACAGGATGTGGCGAATAAGGTACTTCCTGGACTTGGATATGTGATCGCATTTTTAGTTGTAGCAGGTGGTCTTGTATTTAATATCGGTAACGTTGGTGGAGGTGCTTTAGGTTTTAATACACTTCTTGGAATTCCTACTACTGTTGGATATTTTATTGCGGGAGCAATTGCAATCATCGTATTTTTATCAAAGAATGCATTAAATGCTATGGATAACCTTACAAAGATCCTTGGTGGGATCATGATCCTTGTCATCTTTATTGTGATCCTGATCGTACAGCCGCCAGTTGGTATGGCAGCAAAAGAAACAATCATGCCAACAGCATCTATGGGAGATATTTTTCCAGCGATTCTTACATTACTTGGAGGAACAGTCGGTGGATATATTACATTTGCAGGTGCACATCGTCTGATCGATTCAGGAATCACTGGAAAAGAGAACTTAAAAGAGATCAATAAGAGTTCTGTTATGGGAATGGGAATTGCAACGATCGTACGTATCTTCTTATTCCTTGCAGTTTTAGGAGTGGTTGTAGCAACAGCAACTTCACCAGCTCATACATTAGATGCAGCGAACCCAACAGCGGATGCATTTTTACAGGGAGCAGGACAGATCGGTTATAGATTCTTTGGACTTGTGATCTTATGCGCAGCGGTCACATCCATCGTTGGATGTGCTTATACATCTGTGTCTTTCCTTAAGACATTCAGCAAAACGATTGAGAAGAATGAGAAATGGTTTATTGTAGGATTTATCGCGATTAGTACTGTATGTATGGCACTTGCTGGACAGCCAGCGGTATTATTAGTACTTGCAGGAGCATTAAATGGATTGATCTTACCGATCACATTAGGAGTTTGCCTGATCGCATCTCAGAAGAAATCTGTTATGGGAGAAGATTATCATCATCCAGTATTATTACTGGTTCTTGGAATCGTGGTAGTTGTTGTTTCAGGATATCTTGGAATTACATCATTAAGCAGCTTAAGTGCATTATTTGCATAAGCAAAATTGTCTGGATAAACAGATAAGTTTAAAACATAGAAGCACAGACTGACCGAAAGGAGTTATGTGAAAAAACATGGAAGAAGTAAAGATTAGTACTGCGGGAGATTCTGCCTTACTCATTGAATTTGGACAGGAAATTTCCCCAGAGATCAATGCAAGGATCACAGCCTTTGTACATCTTTTAAAAGCGCAGCGTATCGAAGGTGTGCAGGATATGATCCCGGCATTTACCAGTCTCTTGATCAATTATGACCCGAGGGTGGTAAATTACAAAACATTAACAAAACGTCTACAGAAGTTACTAAAACTGGATGTCAATGAAGAGACATCGACATCCAGAGTTTTTGAAATCCCAGTATGTTATGGAGGAGAATACGGACCAGATATTGAAAATATCGCAAAAAATGCTGGTTTAACGGAAGAAGAGGTTATAAAGATTCATTCTTCCAAAGACTACTTGATCTACATGCTTGGATTTTTGCCAGGATTTTCATATCTTGGAGGACTTGATGAAAGAATTCATACACCAAGACTGGCGAACCCAAGAATCAGAATTCCGGCAGGAAGTGTTGGGATCGGTGGCTCTCAGACAGGAATTTATCCGCTTGATTCACCAGGAGGATGGCAGTTACTTGGTCTGACACCAGTAAAAACCTATGATCCAGAACGAGAGAATCCAATTCTTTTTGAAGCTGGAGATTATATCCGTTTTGTACCTGTTTCAGAAGAAGAGTATTTAAAGATCAAAGAACAGGTTGAAAATGGAACATATGAATGTATCATTCATACAAAGGAGGTGTAGATTATGGGAATTCGTGTATTAAAAGGCGGAATGATGACAACGGTGCAGGATCTTGGAAGAACAGGATACCAGAGTCAGGGATTTAGTGTATCCGGAGTTATGGATGTTCGTTCTTTTAAGATTGCAAATCTCCTGCTGGATAACCCGGAAAATGAAGCAGTTCTTGAATTTACCTTAATAGGACCAACACTTGAATTTACATCCGAGACGATCATTTCGATCACAGGTGGAGATTTCCGCCCGCAGATCAATGGAAAACCTGCCAAGATGTATACAGCAATTTATATGCATCGTGGAGATATTTTGACATTTGGTGGAGCAAGAACTGGAACAAGAGGATATATTGCATTTTCAAGTTATCTTGATGTGCCAGTAGTCATGGGAAGCCGTTCTACGAATATCAAATGTCAGATCGGTGGATATAAAGGCCGGAAACTAGAAGATGAAGATTATATTGCGTTCAGGGCAAAGCGAAGATATCTGCCATATTATTTATCAAGAAGTCTGGATCTTGATGAATTTGATCAGGAAAAGATAACATTAAGAGTTGTCATGGGACCTCAGGAAAAGATGTTTACGAAAGAGGGCCGAGAAACATTTTTAAATTCAGAATATACAGTAACAAGTGAATTTGACCGCATGGGATGTCGATTAGAAGGACCATTTATCGCATATAAGACAACTTCAGATATCATTTCTGACGGAATCGCCTTTGGATCTGTTCAGGTACCAAGTCATGGAAAACCGATCATCTTATTAGCAGACCGCCAGACAACGGGTGGATATGCGAAGATCGCGACAGTTGTTTCTGTAGATATTCCGAAACTTGTTCAAAGAAAAACAGAACAAAAAGTAAGATTTCAGGCAGTATCCGTAGAAGAAGCCCAGAAGCTGTTAGCAGATGAGATGAAAGAGCTGAATGACTTCAGAAGCCAGATTTATACACCTTGTAAAGAAGTATTAGATTGCAGACTCGTTGCAAAACGAATCAGCACACTATTTAAATAGAAAAGGAGAATGAAACGGTGAATTTAGATAAAATTGAGAAATTAGTAAAGATCATCGAGAATTCCTCTATGCTTGATTTCAGCATTCAGGAAGGCGATGTAAAGATCAAAATGAGCAGAAGAGGAAGTGTTGGAGCGCCTGCTGCACCGATGTCAGTTTCCACACAGGGTGTTGATACAGTAGAAAGTATTGATTCCGAAGATGAATCATACATCACATCTCCGATCGTAGGTACCTTTTATTCGGCTCCATCCCCAGATGCCAAGGCATTTGTGAAGGTTGGAGACAGAGTCAAGGCAGGACAGACTGTATGTATCCTTGAGGCGATGAAATTAATGAATGAGATCGAAAGTGATTATGACTGTGAGATTGAAGCTGTCTTAGCAAGCAACGAACAGAAAGTTGAATATGGACAGCCATTATTTAAAGTAAAAAAACTTGAAGACTAAAGGAGGCATTGTATGTTTCGAAGTATATTGATCGCGAACCGTGGTGAGATCGCAGTGCGCATTATTCGTGCTTGTCGTAATATGGGGATCAAGAGTATCGCGGTTTATTCAAAAGAAGATAAAGACAGTCTTCATGTACAATTAGCAGATCGAAGAGTATGTATCGGAGAAGGACCTGCAAAAAACAGCTACTTAAACATGGAACGTATCATTTCTGCAGCAAAGAATACGGACGCAGATGCGATCCATCCAGGGTTTGGTTTCTTATCTGAGAATGCTGATTTCGTTCGCTTATGTAAAGAAAATGGTATTGCATTTATCGGACCGAGTGCAGAAGTCATTGACAGCATGGGAAATAAATCAAACGCAAGAAAAACAATGATGGAAGCAGGAGTTCCAGTTGTTCCAGGAACCAAAGAACCTGTCTATGATGCAGCTACAGGGGAGAAATTAGCAGATGAGATCGGTTATCCAGTTATGATAAAAGCATCTTCAGGTGGTGGTGGAAAAGGAATGCGAGTTTCCAGATCCAAAGAAGATTTTGAATTCAATTTCAATACTGCTCAGAGAGAATCTGCCAATGCATTTGGTGATGATACGATGTACATTGAGAAATTCATCGAGAATCCAAGACATGTGGAGATTCAGATCATGGCAGATGGACATGGGAATGTCGTAGCCTTGGGAGAACGTGATTGTTCTGTTCAGAGAAACCACCAGAAACTGATCGAAGAATCACCATCCCCAGCGATCACGGAAAAGATCAGAAAATCTATGAATCACGATGCGATCCTTGCAGCGAAAGCAGTAGGGTATACCAATGCTGGAACCATAGAATTTATCCTTGATCCAAAAGGAACCTATTATTTCATGGAAATGAACACACGTATTCAGGTAGAACATGGGGTCACAGAGATGGTTACGGGAACAGATCTGATCATTGAACAGATTCGAGTGGCTATGGGAATGGAATTAAGTTTTACACAGGAAGATGTGGAGATCAACGGACATGCGATTGAATGTCGTATCAATGCAGAGATTCCAGAGAAAAACTTTATGCCAAGTCCAGGTGTGATCAAACATTTGCATTTGCCAGCTGGAAATGGAGTTCGTGTAGATACCGCAATTTATACAGGGTACTGTATTCCATCCGAATACGATTCTATGATCGCGAAAGTTATCGTACACGCACCAGACCGTGATGCAGCATTACAGAAAATGAGATCAGCTCTTGATGAGATGGTGATATTAGGGATCAATACAAACCTTGATTTCCAGTATCAGCTGATGAATAACCGTGAATTCTGTGAAGGAAAAGCGGATACAGGATTTATCGAGAGACTCTTGAAATTAGATTAAATTCGATAAAACGGAAGAAATGGAGGTATAAATTAAATGTACCAGATAGATTTAAATAGTGACCTTGGAGAAAGTTTTGGACGTTACACGATCGGGAATGATGATAAGATCATTCCATTGATCACATCAGCGAATGTTGCATGTGGTTATCATGCATCCGATCCAGTGGTTATGATGGAGACGATCCAGAGAGCAAAAGAAGCCGGGATCACAGTTGGGGCCCATCCGGGACTTCCAGATCTGATGGGATTTGGACGAAGAAGCATGGCGATTTCCAACGAAGAAGCGAAAGCATATACACTATACCAGATCAGTGCGATAGGTGGAATGTGTAAAGCGGCCGGAGTGAAATTACAGCATGTAAAACCACATGGAGCATTATATAATATGGCGGCTAAGGATTATGATCTGTCTAAAGCAATCTGTGAAGCAATTTATGAATATGATAAAGACCTGATCGTTATGGGATTATCTGGAAGCGAGATGATCAAAGCAGCAAAAGACTGTGGATTAAAGTCAGCCAGTGAAGTATTTGCAGACAGAGCTTATGAAGAAGATGGAACACTGGTGAATCGAAGAAAACCAGGAGCTATGATCGAAGATGAAGATGAAGCGATCAACCGAGTTATTCGTATGATAAAAGAAGGAAAAGTGACTTCGATCACTGGAAAAGATATTGATATTAAGGCAGACTCAGTATGCGTTCACGGAGATGGAGAGAAAGCATTATTATTTGTGGAGAAGATCCGTAAGACATTCGGTGAGAATGAGATAGAAATCTGTCATTTATAATGGAGATATTTTTAAGATAATGAAGAAATGGTAGATGGATCTAGAGAAGAATTCATCTGCCATTTTTTCATTTCATAGCAATTTGTGACTCTATTGATGCCATGTCATTGAACTGTTGTTATCGAAAAGCAGTACTTGAACATTGGGATTATGTTGTTGGAAATGAGAAAGAGAAGTATAAGAAAGAAGGAGACAAATGCAAGATAAAGTAAGAGATTTAAGAAGTGCATTAAAACGCTTGAAACAAATGGAAGGGCAGTACATAGAAACTGATGTAGAAGTTGATCCAATGGCAGAACTTGCGGGAGTTTACCGCTATGTAGGTGCAGGTGGAACTGTAAAGCGCCCGACAAAAGAAGGTCCAGCGATGGTATTTAATAATGTCAAAGGACATAAAGATGCCAGAGTAGCCATCGGTGTATTAGCAAGCAGAAAGCGTGTGGCAGCGCTCTTGGACTGTAAACCAGAAGAATTAGGAAAGAAACTTTATCATAGCGTAGATAATCCGATAGCACCAGTGGAATATCAGGGAGATGCACCATGTCAGCAGGTTGTTCATAAAGTGGAAGATCCAGACTTTAATTTGTATGATCTGGTACCAGCACCAACCAACACACCAGATGATGCAGGCCCATATATTACATTGGGTATGTGCTATGCAACGCACCCAGACACAGGAGTTCATGATGTAACCATTCACAGATTATGCATTCAGGGAAAAGATGAACTTTCTATTTTCTTCACTCCTGGAGCAAGACACATCGGAGCAATGGCAGAACGTGCAGAAGAATTAGGACAGAAACTTCCAATTTCAATCAGTATCGGAGTGGATCCGGCAATCGAGATCGGTTCTTGTTTCGAGGCACCAACAACACCTCTGGGATACGATGAATTATCTGTAGCAGGTGCATTGAGAAATGAACCAGTAGAGCTTTGTAAATGCTTAACAGTTAACGAAATGGCAATTGCAAATGCCGAATATGTCATCGAAGGGGAAGTGATTCCAAATGTCCGAGTACAGGAAGACCAGAACAGCCACACAGGCTATGCAATGCCAGAATTTCCAGGATACACAGGACCTGCAAGTTCACAGTGCTGGCTGATCAAAGTCAAAGCGGTAACACACAGAGAAAATCCGATCATGCAGACATGCATCGGGCCAAGTGAAGAACATGTATCTATGGCTGGAATCCCAACAGAAGCAAGTATTTATGGAATGGTAGAAAAAGCGATGCCGGGACGTCTTCAGAATGTATACTGCGGCTCCGCAGGCGGTGGAAAATACATGGCAGTCTTACAGTTTAAGAAACGAGAAGCCAGCGATGAAGGAAGACAAAGACAGGCAGCACTTCTTGCATTTTCAGCATTCAGTGAACTGAAGCATGTATTTTTGGTAGACGAAGACGTCGACTGTTTCGATATGAATGATGTATTATGGGCAATGAATACAAGATTCCAGGGAGATGCAGATATCATCACGATTCCAGGGGTAAGATGTCATCCACTGGATCCATCCAACGATCCAACATGTTCTTCAAGTATCAGAGATCATGGGATTGCATGCAAGACAATCTTTGACTGTACTGTTCCATATGATCAGAAAGAGCGATTCAAGAGAGCAAGATTTATGGAAGTTGATCCGGAACACTGGTTATCATAAAATACAGAATACAAATAGGAAAAGGAAATTTATTTGAATGAAGAAACGATTGATCATAGGGGCAACAGGGGCAAGTGGAATTCCAATCTTGATCCAGTGTCTGAAATTGGTGCAAGAGCAGAAGGATTTTGAATCTTATCTGGTTATGACAGACAGTGCCAAACTGACCTTAGAACATGAAACAAAAATGAAGGTGAAAGAGATCGAAAAACTTGCTGATCATGTTCTGGATTCAAGAGAAATCGGTGCAGGACCAGCCAGTGGATCATTTCAGACGGAAGGGATGCTCATTGTCCCATGCAGTATGAAGACAATTGCAGGAATCCACAGTGGATATGCAGATAATCTGGTACTTCGTGCAGCGGATGTAACGATCAAAGAGCAACGGCCGTTGGTGCTTGCAGCAAGAGAGACACCACTGAGTGCGATTCATCTTAGAAATCTTCAGGAATTGGCAATGATTCCGAATGTGCGGATCATTCCACCAATGATGACATTTTATCATATGCCAGAGAGCATAGAAGAAATGACATATCATATTGCAGCAAAACTATTAGAACCATTTGGGATAGAAGCAAAAGAATATCGAAGATGGAGCGGATTGTAGAAAGAGAGGTTTCTATGAAAATATTATCATTTGGATCATTAAATATTGACTATGTATATAAAGTTTCTCATTTTGTGAAAAAAGGAGAAACATTGTCTGCAGAAGAGTTGAATGTATATACAGGCGGAAAAGGATTAAACCAGTCCATTGCACTTTCACGTGCAGGAATGGAAACATATCATGCAGGAGCGATTGGCATGGATGGACTATTTTTGTTGGATCAATTAAAAGAAGCAGGAGTAAATACAGATCTTGTTAAGATGCTTGAAGACGTAAGAACAGGAAATGCGATCATACAAAATGATGAAGAGGGCGATAACTGTATTATTCTATTTGGAGGAGCTAATCAGGCAATCAGTAAGGAACAAGTAGATGAAGTCTTTGAACATTTTAAAAACGAAGATTATTTACTGATTCAAAATGAAATCAATGAACTTCCATATATCGTAAAGAAAGCAAAAGAAATTGGAATGAAGATCATTTTAAATCCATCTCCAATGAATGAGAAGATAAAAGAACTTCCACTAGATCAGATTAACTATTTTCTTTTAAATGAAATAGAAGCAATGCAGATTCTTGATATGGAAGAACCAAAAGAAATTGATGGGAAATATATTAGTGGTCTGTTACATCAGAAATTCCCAGAAGCAACCATCGTATTAACTTTAGGAAGTGAAGGATCTGTATGTATATCTGGTGATGAATATGTGGAACAGTCAATTTATAAGGTAAAGACAGTCGATACAACGGCAGCAGGAGATACCTATACCGGATATTTTATTGCAGGTATCTTAAATGGAAAAACGATTAAAGAAGCAATGGATACCGCATCCAAAGCATCAGCAATTGCAGTAAGCAGACAAGGGGCAGCCCCATCCATTCCATGTCTGGAAGAAGTAGAAGAATATAAAAATTAGAAGAAATGAAGGCAGATTTTTTAAGGTATCATATAGAAGATCTGCTTTCATTTTTGTTTGAAAATAAAATAAACGAAAAAATTAAAAATATTAGCACTCACCTTATGTTATTGTGACGTTGGTTTTGTCTAGTTTCATATAGTCCCGTAACGCCCTAGTTACAAGGGCTTCACGGATTTTGAAAATTTGTAGCTGTTCATCAAAAATCGTCATTTTTCAGAAATTTGGGGTCAAAATAGGCGTCAGATAGCACACCAGAGAGAAAAATTAAATATTTTATAGACTACGGAACGTACACTTTTGGCGTTCCTTTTCTATTTCCAGTCGTTCAGAAATGGACGGCTTTTTTCATACCCAAAATCGAAAGGAGAAAGAGAAAATATGAATAAGCTAGTAAAGCGATTGCTGACAGGAACTCTTGCTTTTGCAACCATTCTCACGGCATTACCAGTGACGGCGGTTCATGCTTCCGGCAATCAATACTGGACAGAATCAGCAGAACGTGTCGGCTACATTGAACACGTTATGAATGATGGTTCTATCAAATCTACATTCAATGAGGGACACATGAAAGTTGATGGCGAAACTGCCTACTGCGTGGATATCAACACCAGTTTTAAGAATGGATATAAAACACGTTCTGACGCAAGCACCCGCATGAGTAGCGATCAGATTGCGGACGTTGCTCTTTCCTTAGAGTACGTCAAGCAATATACCGCTTCTCATACGAACTTGAATTACAAACAGGGATACTTGCTGGAACAGTGTGTTGTCTGGCAGAGGTTGAGTGAACAGCTCGGCTGGCAGTGCGATAACGTCAGAGCTTCCTATAATGAAATCTCACAGGCAGTACAGAATGAAGTTTACGCTGGTGCGAAAGCATTTGTGAAAGCAAATAAGGGACGCTATGAATGTGGCGGTTACATCTACACTGGCGAAGGACAGGACATCGGACAGTTCTGGGCGAAGTTAAATGTGGGAAATGCAAAAGTCAAAAAGACTTCTTCCAATCCAACGGTCACAGATGGTAACGCCAGCTATTCCTTTGAGGGTGCGACATTTGGTGTCTATTCTGATAAGGGCTGTAACAGCCAGCTTGCCACACTTACTGCCGATGGAAACGGCGATACCAAAGAAGTTGAGGTAAAAGCCGGAACAGTTTACATCAAAGAGCTTTCTGCTCCAAAGGGTTACAAGCTGGATTCTACTGTCCATGCCTTAAATGTGGAAGTTGGAAAAACAGCGACATTAACTGTTGCTGACACTCCAAAGGTCACAGAAACTTTGATTGATTTATTTAAAATCGACATGGAAACAGGAAAATCCACTCCACAGGGAACTGCTTCTTTAGAGGGTGCAGAGTTCACATGGAGCTATTATGACGGATACTACAATGCAGATAATCTACCTGCAAAAGCTACCCGTACATGGACAACCAAAACCGTTGCCGAAAAAGACAGTGACGGAACTATCCATTATGTATCCAGACTTGCCGACAGCTACAAAGTATCCGGCGACAGCTTCTATACACAGGACGGTAAAAATGTACTGCCACTTGGTACACTCACTGTCACAGAAACAAAAGCACCAAACGGCTACTTATTAGATGGTGCATATATGCAGGCTGACGGAAGTTCTGAACAGATTAAGGGGACGTACCTTACACAGATTTCCGAAGATGGCGAACTTGCCATACTTTCTGGAAGTAACCAGTATTCCGTATCTGACAAGGTTATCCGTGGCGGTGTAAAAATCCAGAAACGTGACCTTGAAACAAAGGATACCAAAGCACAGGGAAGTGCGACCTTACAGTACACAGAATTTAATATCATTTCCTTAAATGACAGTCCTGTACTGGTAGAGGGAAAATTATACAACAAGAATGAAACTGTCAAGAAGATTCAGACAGGCGTTGATGGAATTGCTTCTACTTCTGCTGACTTGCTTCCTTACGGAAATTACAGATTAGAAGAAAGCAAAGCACCAGAGGGCTACTTGACAGACGGTGCAAAAACAATCGACTTTTCTATCACGGAAGATGGAAAAATCGTGGACTTGACCGACAAATCTCACTCTGTCTACAACCAGATTAAGCGTGGCGATATTGAGGGTGTAAAAATCGGTGCAGGTACACACAAACGTCTTGCAGGTGTTCCATTCAGAATTACAAGCAAGACAACGGGAGAATCCCATATTGTAGTTACTGACAAAAACGGTCAGTTCTCCACTGCTTCAAGCTGGGCTTCCCACAAGGTCAATACCAATGCCGGAAAATC
>OKUW01000727.1_pt1 | contig 11369 bp, 9 predicted proteins | sample 1606771 | NCBI WGS metagenome assembly OKUW01 (sample SAMEA3882553, study PRJEB24775) | human gut metagenome | biome: human-associated habitat; feature: intestine environment; material: feces | place: Netherlands | collected 2009/2010 | reverse complement strand
CGCCGAGCAGCTAGCTGCCGAGGGCATCGATGCCGAGGTCATCAACATGCACACCATCAAGCCCATCGATGCCGACCTGATCGTCAAGAGCGCCACCAAGACCGGTCACGTCGTGACCGTCGAGGAGCACTCCGTGATCGGTGGCCTGGGCAGCGCCGTTGCCGATGTCCTGTGCGAGCAGTGCCCCCTCTACGCCGGTGCATGCGATCATAAACAGACAAATCTGTGACTCAAAACCATGAAGCACACCACAGATCCCAATCATAACAACAGACAACAGGAACAGGGAAAATGCACATCCCTGATAATATGCGTTTTTGTATTCCCGCATACCTTTCAGTTTATCCTCTGTAATGCCGTTCATCTCGTAAATCTGAGTATTGATCTTCTCCTGAAACTCCTGATTAAACTTCCGGCTCTCTCTTGTCCTGTCCAGATTCTCATTGATGTCGCTGTTTAAACCATCAATAACTCTCTGTTCTTCGATCATCTGCTCTAAAACAGCATCTTCCGCTTCCCGCTGCCTTTTGATCTGTTCCTTGATCCACTGGGATTTCTGAATGCGCAGACTCTCCTTGAGATTCGCTTTTTCTTCCGTTGCCGGTAACTGTGTATTTGAAACTTCCGTGTTAATATCTTTTTCCATATTGATCCCTGCTTCTTTTGTATCTTACTGTTGATTTTTACGGTCTGCACAATGTGTGTGAGCCTTCTCCGAATAGTTACATTTTACCCACATGCAGGCTAATCCGCAAGTGGATTTTCGACAGATCCGGATGTAAGGCTCTGATTGTTTTTTATCAAAAAACCAGGTCCATGATCACCTCATGACGGAACACCTCTGCTTCATTGCTCCCGTCATACTTTTCATGGTATAAATTATTGTTCATTCTCGTCCTTCGCCATTTTTGCCATGGTACTGGTAGCTATACCAGCCTGCTCGCAAATGTCTTTTTTCTTCATTTTACGGTCAATCAGCATCTTGAAAAATTTGTTATATGATACGTCCATACATTTCTCCTTTGCGAATCAGATTAAAAATTCACATAACAGAAGCATTATAACATAGACGCAGAAACCATATACAAACAGCTCTGTGAAAAAGAAAAGTAATGCTTTATTCGTGAATTTCCAATGGTAGATTGTCAGGGTCATAAAAGAATGTCATTCTTTTGCCTGTGTAAGTATCGAGTCTAATCGGCTCAGTTATGATGCCCCTTTTATTCAATTCTCTTACTGTATTATCGACCGAGTCTACAGCAAAGGCAAGATGCCTGAGACCATAAGCCTCCGGATAACTTGGACGCTTCGGACAATTTTTAATGATAAAAAGTTCCAATTCTATCTCATCGAGTTGAAGATCAATTTTATAATCATCACGTTCCGGTCTGTAATTTTCTCGAATAATAGAAAAACCTAACAGATCCACATAAAAGTGCTTTGATTTCTCATAGTTGCTCCCAATAATGGCAATGTGATGAACTTTTTTTAAATTCATGGTATATTTACCTCTCTCCTACTTTATTTGAATACATGAAATTTAGTATCACAATGATGCTATTTTGTAATATATTTTTTCAAAAGCTTATAGGTATTCTCCACGCCATCCATATGTGAGCGCTCATAGTTATGCGATGCATAAACTCCCGCACCTATAAGCCCATGACGGATATCATATCCGCTGTGCAGTGTTGCCTCGACATCTGAGCCGTAGTGCGGATAAACATCGATTGCATAGTCAAGCCCCTCGCTCTTTGCCAGATTTGAAAGCTCTGTAACAAGCTCATAGTTGTAAGGTCCGCCTGAGTCCTTCGCACAGATTGAAACCATACGCTCCGTACAGCCGAGGTCGGCTCCAACACAGCCCATGTCTACGGAAATCATCTCCTCCGTATCAGCCGGTACAAAGCTTCCGCCATGGCCTACCTCCTCATAAACCGTAAAGAGCAGTGTGACCTTGCGGTTTAGCTTCCAGCCCTCCTCCTTTACGGCATGAGCCACCCCGAGTAAGATGGCGGCTGACAGCTTATCATCAAGGAAACGGCTCTTGATATAGCCGCTCTCCGTGATGACTGTACGTGGATCCATGGCGATAATATCCCCTGTCTGGATGCCAAGTGCCGCTACGCCCTGCTTGTCATTTACATTTTTATCGAGCAGGATTTCCATATTCTCTTCCTTTGTCTCAACCTTTTCGTCTGCCACATGTGCCGATGGCTCTGTATTTAGCACCACGCCTGTGTACATTCTGCCATCACGCGTAAAAACCATGCAGTTTTCTCCATCTGCTGTGCTCCACTGATGACCGCCAATGGTGGTCGGGCGCAAACGTCCGTTATCCTTTATTGAGCGAACCATGGCTCCAAGTGTGTCCACATGCGCTGCCAATACCAAAGGTGCTCCCTCTCCACCGATTTCCACGCTGACATTTCCTTTATTTGAAAGCTGAGGCGCATATCCCATAGCCTCAAGCTGCTTCATCAGATAGTCTGTGGCATTTTTTGTGAAACCTGTAGGGCTTGCTATTGATGTGAGTGCTTTGAGCTGTGTTCCGATATATTCTTTAATCTCTTCTGTTGACATAATTGTTATCTCCTACTTTATTACTGTTTATTAACTGCATTATAACATCTCATTTTTGCGCATGCAATCCGTATTAACCGTTGTTTGTAGTTGTTTGTAGTAGTACACCTGTTCGCAAACCGCGGGTACCATGGTGCACACACTATCCCACGTTCGCTACGCTACGCAGCTAAGAGGCTGTACGAATTGTGCCCAAGGTTTTCTTAACTCGACGAAACCGTCGAAACTCGCCATCCATGGCTCGATTTCTCCTTGCCTCGGCGTCCATGCCTCGGCATTTCTGCTTTGCATAGCACAATTCTACAGTCTCTAAGCAGCTCCGCTATTCGCTTTCGCGGGATAGTGTGTGCTCCAGGGTACCCGCGGCTTGCGAACTATACTCAATAATTTAACGTAAATCCACTTGCAATTAATGCTCAATAATTTAAAATATATTCACTTGCGATCAACCTGCAACAATGCTATTCTTAGGATATGAATACACAGAATATATATAATAATAAAGATATAAATACAAAAATAAATTTAGATACAAATTCCAGCACCAAAATAAAAATCTGCGGTCTGACTTCACCTGCTGAAGCACGGTATCTCAACGAAAATCACGTTGATTTTGCGGGTATGGTGTTATTTTTTCCAAAGAGTAAGAGGAATATATCCATCGAACAGGCAAAGGATATTATGGCAGCCCTTGATGCTTCTATCAAAAGGGTTGCGGTTGTCGTTTCGCCATCCATAGAGCAGATAAGGCAGATTGAGGCTGCAGGCTTTAACTATATCCAGATACATGGGGAAATTCCGGAGACAGAGGCGGAGGCAGCAATAGCTATCCCGATTCTTAAAGCCTTCAATGTCTCTGATATGGACAGCTATGAAAAGTATCACAACGATTCACGCATCGCAGGCTATGTGTTTGATGCCATTGAGCCCGGCAGTGGAAAAACCTTTGACTGGAAGCTGGTTGACAATATCCCCCGCGATGAAAAGCTGCTGCTGCTCGCAGGTGGCTTAAATCCAGACAATGTGCGCATGGCAATTGAAGCCGTGCATCCTGACGGAGTCGATGTATCATCAGGTGTGGAAAATGATGACAAAGCGGGGAAGAATCCGGAAAAGATACATGATTTTGTTGCGGCAATAAAATCATAAAAAAATCCACATACATCTCTTTCAACATGATGTATGTGGATTTTTTTTATAAAATTATGTAACAATTATTTTTCTTTGCCAATCTTGAAAAACAGATTTGCCTTGATGAGCACCGGTCTCAGTGCCACATACACGATTGTTGCAGCAATCACCGATATCACTGCATTGACTCCTGTTGTGGTCACGCTCCATGCGATTTTGAGCTGTGCCATCGGCTTTCCGAGGATAAGCATATCGTAGAAATAGCTTATAATCGGGTCAAAAATAAAGTTGAAGAGCATTCCTGCACATGCTGCAAGGACTGTCCATTTAAATACATGCTTCTTGTCGGTTGAATATGTAATCTTTCCAAGCTTGTGTGCTACAAGACCGGTGATAACACCAATCATAAGCTTGAGGAAAAATGTCTTTGGTGCTCCGGTGATATATATCGGGTCAAGTAAATCACCGATTGTCATTCCGATTGCTCCACCGATTCCTCCGTATACTCCGCCTAAGAGCAAAGCCGCAAGTACTACGACTGCGTTGCCAAGGTGAAAGGATGTGGCGCTGCCACCCGGTAATGTGACCTTAATCTGTAAAAATGTGAATATGACATATGATAAAGCTGCCATAAGTGCTGTAAGTGTGAGTTTTTGAACTTTTTCGTTTCTCATAAAATGCCTCCTAAATATTACAATTAAACTATATAATACTCTTATGTGGCATCAAGTATATATCCAATTTTATATAAATTTATATATCCAGTTTATCTAAAGTCCATTTACACCTATGGTTTAATTCCGCTATAGTGTTTTTTCAGCATTTCTATTATCACCTGCTGGCTCTGCTTCGAATGGGTGATAGCGTAATAGCTTCCACCAAATTTTGCCTTGCGCTCTTCCTCATCTATCCCTACGCTTCGTCCCTTTTCGGTGACACGCTTTATCTTGTTCCCGTCTTCTGTAACTTCCTCCAGATATCCCTCTGCAATAAGAAGCTCGTTTATAAACGAGGCTGCAAGCTTTTTGTGCTCCTTATCCGCAGGACACAGCTCATTTATTTTGTTCGTAAGCTCTGTAAGCCTGCATTTGTCGGTGAGCTCTACCTCATCAAGCCTCTGTGGCTCGATGTAAAACGGAAGCTTCTTTTTTCTCGTGCTGCCGGTTTCAGCAGCCTCCTCATCGCTTAAAACAGTCTGTGGTCTTTCACCGGTCGTGCTGCCTGATGGATTTGGGTTATCTGCAACAAATGAATTTACTGCCGTCACAAACGCTTCACCATAATTTTGTATCTTCTGCTCACCCATGCCGTACACATCGGCAAGCTGTTCCTTATCCCGCGGCAGCTTCGCACATATATCCTTTAAAGTCTTGTCGGAACAGATGATATACGGAGGCACCGACTTTTCTGCAGCCAGCTCTGTACGCACGCTGCGCAGCTTTTCAAACAGCGCAGCACCAAGCTCGTTAAGCCCTGCAAGCTGTGCTGCCTTTTTGCGCTTTTTGCCGGTTTCAACGTATGTCTCCTCCTCTTCTTCCTCCACAACCACACAGTTGCTGCATTTGTTGCAGATGCATGGCGTTGTATCTCCGAAATATGAAAGTATAAACTCTCTCAGGCATTTGTCCGTCTCGCAGTAATTTATCATCTGCTGCAGCTTTCTTTGGTCATTGGCTGTCTTTTGCATGTCGGATGCCACATCTCCAGCTGAAGCCTTATTCTGCAGAAGGAACTTGTTTATCATGATATCCTGCTTTGAGAAAAACAGCACACATTCCGCTTCCTCACCGTCTCGCCCCGCTCTTCCGGCCTCCTGATAGTAATACTCGAGGCTCTGAGGCATATTGTAATGCAGCACATATCTCACATTTGACTTGTCGATTCCCATTCCAAATGCGTTTGTGGCAACCATCACACGGATTCTGTCGTATGTAAAATCCTCCTGATTCTGCTTACGTTCATCATTTGAAAGCCCTGCGTGGTAACGGCCCGCCGAAATGCCCTGCTCATTTAAAAGAGTATACAGCTTATCCACATTCTTTTTCGTTGCGCAGTATATTATTCCACTTTCGTCCTCATGCTTTTTCACATAGTTGATGATACTATTGTCCTTCTGGCTGCCTCCCTTTCTTGTAACAACCCTGAAAAACAGGTTAGGTCTGTCAAACCCAGTCACCATAGTAACCGGATTGTTAAGTCCAAGCGAAGCCACTATATCATTTTTCACGCGCTCCGTGGCGGTCGCTGTAAACGCACTGACTATCGGTCGTCTTGGAAGTCTCGTTAAAAATCCGGCAATTTCCAGATAGCTCGGTCTGAAATCCTGTCCCCACTGCGATATACAGTGTGCCTCATCAACTGTCAGCATCGATATGTCCGCGTTGCAGGCAAAATCCAGAAAACGCGGCGTGTTGAGGCGCTCCGGAGCGACATAGATTATCTTGTATCGCCCCTGTGAGGCATACAAAAGTGCCATCCTTATCTGGTTTTCGGTCAGTGAGCTGTTGATATAGGCGGCATGCACTCCTGCCTGGTTTAAAGCCTTGACCTGATCTGACATAAGCGAGATAAGTGGCGAAATGACAAGCGTAATTCCTTTAAGCATAAGCGCCGGAAGCTGGTAGCACAGCGATTTTCCTGCGCCTGTCGGCATGATACCGAGCACATCGTGCCCTGCAAGTATGCCGTTTATGAGCTCCTCCTGCCCTGTTCTAAGACTGTCGTAGCCAAAGTATTGTTTGAGTGTCTGGTTTATGTTCATTTATGCTTGTTGTCCTCCCTTAGCTGCACGATAATCCTGTAGACCTCAGGCCTTCTCTCCTTCAGATGCTTATCAAGCAGGTGTCTCCTCTGTGCAAACCGCTCTGCAAGCTCCGGATGCTCTCTTGCTATACGCTCATGCACCTCGCGACGGTGCATCTCGATATCTGCCGCAAGCGTGTGCACATCCTTTCCTGATATGTTGACGATTTCTTTCAGATGCTCCTCCAGATGCTCCAGCCACTCATCCTGGTCAAACTCATCCATATGCGCCCAGCGGCCATGCATGATTTCCTCTATATCCTTTGTCTTTTTGAGCTGTTCTATCTGAAGCTTTATCTGCTTTTCAATCTGCTCCTCACTCTCGGCGCCAAACGCCCAGACAAACTCCTGCACTCTGTTGTCAGCACGCTTTCTTGAGGCACTGCGCTCCTCGTTATCTACGCCACCCTCAAGCGGATAAGGTCTGTTTATTCCCATATCCTTTAGCGCAATATGTATTGTCCTTCTGACACAGCCCTGCTCAATTAAATAACCTAAGCCCAGCTTCCTGAGTTGCTCGTTGAGCTCTGCAATGTGCTCTGTTATGTATAGCTTTACACCTTTTTGTTTCAGTGAGCGGTAAAGTGACTCTATGCTGTCAGCTCCTGTGATATCAATACTTCCGATAGCTCCGGCATCGATTATGACAGCTTTTGTATCATGCTTTAGGTGGTCCTCAATATCACGCACAAGTACCTTTGCATTTGCAAAAAACAGGCCGCTCGAAAATCTGTAAATAATCACACCGTCAATCTCGTGGATGTTTGTGCTCTCCCTGATATCGCGGAAATGACTGTGTCCCGGCTGCACACCGAGAAAGCAGGTGGCCGGCTTTGCGCTTCTGATTATCATCTCGGCAAAAGACAAAATGATTCCTATCAAAACTCCGTTTATCGTACCCAGAATAAGTACTCCGAAAAAAGCACCAACAAATATGAAAAACTCTGTCCTGCTGACCTTCCACAGTCTCTTTGCCAGATGAAACTCCGTGGCACCCATGAGCGCTGATATGACAATCGCCGTGAGCACCGGAACCGGCAGATATCCTATAAAGCCTGTGCAAAAAAGAAGCACTGCTATCATGTAAACGCCTGCAACAAGCCCTGTGAGCTGTGTCTTACCCTCGTACTGCTCGCTCATCGCAGTTCGTGACACTGAACCGTTTATCGGACAGCAGCCCGTAAAAGCCGCAGCCATATTTCCTATGGAAAATGCCAAAAGCTCCGTGTTATCATCTATTCTGTATCCGTTTTTCTGTGCGAAATTGTTTTCTGCCAGAAGTGTCTCTGCCATGATGACAACAGCAACCGAAAGACTTAAAACTATTACCTCTGAGGCCTTTTGAACTGAAAAAACTGCCTCGAAATCCGGTATATACCACCGCGGCATGCCGGGCTCAACTGCTGAAAGAGTCGGCACTCCCCACTCCTTTACCGGTCCAAAATATGTAAAAAGCGCGCCTGTTACCATGAGCACAACCGCCATAGGAAACTTTGGAACAAGCCTCTTACTCACAACCAAAATGGCAAGCGCTACAATCCCCATGACAAGTGCGGCTGCATTTATGTGGTGTAAGGCCTCCCATATATGCTCAGACAGTTCAAAAAGCTCTCCGGTTCCTGCCGCAGAGCCCATGAGCTTTGGCGCCTGCATCAGTATGATTGTAGTACATATGCCTGTGATAAATCCGCCCATAACCGGCGCAGATATGTAGTTCACCAGCTTTCCGGCATTCATGAAGTAAAATGCCAAAAGCCACAGTGCCACAAAAAATGTAAACACCGGTACAACCGTCATGGCCTCTTTGCTTCCTGCCTCTATTCCCATGCCAAGCCCTGCTGCTCCGACAAGCGCCGCCGGAGCAGCATCCACACCGAATATAAACTGCGGTGATGTGGAAAACAGAGCAAACAATATGATTGGGAATACCGAGCCATACAAGCCATATACCGCCGGTAGCCCGGATATCTGCGCATAGCCCATCGATATAGGAATCGAAACCGCCATGATGATGATTCCCGCAAGAATGTCCTTTGGGAGATTTTTCTTGTCGTAGTTTTTGAGTGTTGGTGCAACTGATAATTTTTGTTTCATTTAGATTTGTGCCTTCTTTATCAATACTTTCTTTCCTTCAAATGCGAAACCATAATGTTGAATTGCTTCTCTTTTATATCCTCGTTCCAAAAGCTTTGCATCATAATTTTTCTCTTCAATCTGCTTCAAAGCACTATCCGCAGTCATATCCAGTGATGTCTCCTCTTGCGAATCAATAACCTTAAATTCTATTATTACAGCCTGCGAATTTTTATCACGTGGAATGATCATCACATCATATCTGCCATAGCCACTTTCACGGTTTGACTGCACTTCATATTTATCTCTAAGCTCGACCAGCAGGCCTAAGACAAAACCATGATAAAATCTCTCCGGTTCAGATTTTCCCGAAGGATGCTTTCCGCTGTCAAAGCTGCTGAAGGTAGATAAAGCGACCTCATTCATGTATATGTTCATTTCCTTTACATTGCCTCTAAGCAATGCCCTTATGAATCCATTATAATTCGAAACAGAGGCATTAAACCATCCTCTGAACATATTTGAAAACATACTTACGGTTTCAAGATTTGTAATGCTCAGATGATACCACGGTTCAAGCGTAAGACCTCTTTTTTCTAAGGAATCAACCTTTAAATAACCGCTGGCAAGCAAAAGACTCCAAATGGCATTTTCATCGTTATCGAGCTGTTCAAACACCAGTTGTTCGTCAATGCTAACCTCCACAGAATCGCCTTCCAGAAGTGTTTCCATCATAGATTTTATTTCTGCAGATGCTGTTCTGATCAAACGATTTACCAGACCGTTTGAGCTGGTAGATGCCCAGTATGGACTTATCTGTTTTTCCTTTAGAAAATTCGTTATAGACCATGGATTATAAATATCACTGTGATTTCCAAATTTAAAACCGTCATACCATTTTTTTACAGTATCTTTTTCACCGGACAGACCATACTCTTCCATTGCATCAAAAACTTCATTCTCTGTAAATCCAAAGCTCGTTGCATAACTGCTTGAGGTCGTGGTTATTACATTCAGATTATTGAGGTCTGAAAAAATTGATTCCTTTGATACACGCGTGATTCCTGTCATAATAGCACGCTCCATATACGGATTTGTCTTGAACGTTGCATTAAACAGGCTTCTTATATATGCAGTAAACTCATTCCAATATCCATGAAGATATGCCTCCTGTATAGGAGTATCATACTCATCAAGGATAATTATCGTCTTCTTTCCCCAGTAACGATGAAAATACTCACACAAAATATTTAATTTTAATCCACTCTCAGCATCACCCATCCTGGTATTTGTTCCTTCAAAATCAGCTATTTCGTCTGCTGTCAGAGTATCCCCCTCAAGCAGATATCTGTGCCTTTTGTAAACAGCCTCTATCTGTGCTTTTATCTGGATTTTTGCATCTCCCAGATTGTCGGCCTTAACCGAAGCAAAGCTCATAAAAATCACAGGATAAGTACCCTGAATTTTTCGATAGTCCTCATCCTCCCATATAGACAATGAATCAAACAAATCGCTCCTGTCCTTATACTGATTTGAAAAAAAGCAGTTAAGCATGCTCATATTAAGTGTTTTTCCAAAACGCCTCGGACGCGTGATGAGAGTCACATCATCCTTTGAATCCCACCATTCCTTTATAAAGCTCGTTTTGTCCACAAAAAAGCAATTATCTTCTATAACAGAAGCAAAATCCTGTTTCCCAATACCAATCGTTTTTACCATATCTGACTCCCTGTATAGTCTCAAATCATTGTTTTATATATGATATTATAGCCAATACAATTATGCACTGCAAGAAACAAATATACTCTTCTTAATCACGTTTTTAAACATAGATTAAGAAGAGTATAATCTCTTTTATCGTATTAAATTATAACTACTTAATTACAGCCTCAACCTCACCCTTCTCAGGCATCACGCGAAGTGCGCCCTTTCTCGTAGTAATAAGAGAGGCTGCCGCATTTGCGAATGTGAGCATCTTTTTCACATCGTCATCCTTCCGGTCATTGATACCATGCTCCAACACATCGTGAAGCAGGCATGCACAGAAGGTATCTCCTGCACCTGTAGTCTCGACAGTGTCATCTCGCAGGAACGGAGCTGCCTCCACGATATGTCCGTCAAAAAATGCCATACTTCCGTTTTTGCCCATGGTGGCACAGATAAACGGAATGTGATACTCATCTATGAGCTTCTTCACACCTGTCTTTATGTCCTTTTCACCTGTCATGAATTCAATCTCATCATCAGATATTTTTAAGATGTCACACTGACTCAGGCCCCAGCTTATCTTCTCTTTTGCATCGTCCATGCTCTTCCAGAGCGGTTTGCGCAGATTAGGGTCAAAGGAAATCAGTACGCCTGCCTCTTTTGCGGCAGCTATTGCATGCTTTGTCGCATTCTCACAGATCTTATCTGTCATTGAAAGACTTCCGAAGTGGAAAATTTTTGCGTTTCTCACAAGGGATAAATCCACCTCATCCGCTGTCAGCATCATATCTGCTCCCGGATTTCTGTAAAATGAGAAATCTCTGTCTCCATCCGGATAAGTATGTACCAGTGCTAACGTTGTATGTACGTCATCATCTTTCTGTAAGCCTGATGCATCAATCCCGACTTCCATAATCGTCTGTTCCAGCTGTTTTCCGAAAAAATCATTTCCCACTTTTCCGATAAAAGCTGTCTTATGTCCGAGCTTTGTTAACATTGCCAGTACATTACATGGTGCACCACCCGGATTTGCCTCAAATAATGGATTTCCCTGACTACTGATCCCATTCTCA